>FWWM01000224.1_pt1 | contig 190212 bp, 151 predicted proteins | sample 2228351 | NCBI WGS metagenome assembly FWWM01 (sample SAMEA103939774, study PRJEB20133) | metagenome | reverse complement strand
AGCCGGAGACACCGGAGTGGCTCAAAAAGGCGCTGACTGCCCCGCTCCCCGCCTCTGGCGAAGCAGGGGAGGGAGGGCTTGATCTGGACGCCCTGTTTGCCGATTTATCCACCGAGGAAGGCCCGCCGCCCCCACCGGCCGTAGAGGATGAGCTATTCGCCCCGATCGCCGGTGAGAATGTGCCGCAATGGCTGCAGGGAGCTCTCGGTGGGGAGACATCTGCCACCCCTGCGCCCCCGCCCGCCGAATCAGGGGAACAGGAGACGCAGGTTGTGTCGCGCCCTTCCAGTGGCAGGCCGGAACCCCCTCCTGTCCCACCAGGCAGCCCTGACTGGCTGCAGGAGGTGCTGGCCGAGGAAACCCCTGCCGGAGTGCCGCCGATCGCTGAAGCGACCCCTGACTGGCTCAAAGATGCCCTGCAGGACGAGACACCTGCCGCCCCGGCAGAAGAGACCCGGCTGGCTGGCGCCCCCTCCATGGCGGAGGAAGTGCCCGAGTGGCTTCAGGATGTCCTAACAGAGGAGACCCCAACCATGCTGCCAGAGGAAGGCCCCCCGACTGAAGAGGCCGATCTCGACTGGCTGCAGGATGCCTTGATGGGCGAAACCCCGGCGGCGCCGCCGCCCGGTCACATCCCTGTTGAAGCAGGGGAACCGGACATGGAACCTTCCTCCGAGGCCACACCGGTCAAAGCGCCGGGGATCACTACCTCTACGGAGACCCCTGACTGGCTGGCAGAGATCGAAGCCGGGGAGACAGGGAAAGCAGAAACAGAAGCGCCGGGCGTGGTGTCCAACGAATGGCTCGACACCCTGCTGGCTGAGGAGCCGGATATCATAGGGTTGATCTCGGAGACAGGCGAAGCTCCCCCGGTACCGATCTCCTCCGCCGATGAGGAGGCTCTGCTCAGCGAGCTAATGGAAGAAACCCCGCCCCCCGAACTGCCGGCAGGCTTTGAGGCGCTGGGCGTGTGGGATGAAGAGCCAGCCGAACAAGCGGAGGACGAACCGGCGCCCCGTGAGATGCCTGACTGGTTCAAGGCTCAGATCGAAACAGCTCATCAGGCACACGAAACCGGTGAGCTGGCAGCCGAAGCTCCTGCAGCCGCGGAGGGGGAGACGGAGAAGGCTCCCGAGGTTCCAGAGTGGCTGGCTTCGGCCCCCGTGCCTGAGCAGCCGCAGACTGAGGAGAAGCAGCCAGAGGCTGCTGCAGCACCCGGTGAGATGCCGGAATGGCTGGCTTCGGCCCCCACCCCCCCGGTGGAAGATGAGAAGGCCACCGAGGAGGTCAGTGAAGCACCGCTGCCGGAATGGCTGGCAACAGCCCCGACGTCAGAGAGCGCAGCAGAAGAACTTTCGACTGCCGGGCCGCAGGAGGAAAGCCTGCCAGAATGGCTTAAGTCGGGCAGAGAACTTGAAGAAGAACCATCCGAGGGCCAGGCGGCCAGGCCAGCCGCATCGGAGGCGGAAGAGGAAGCCCTGCCGGGCTGGCTGCGGGTGGATGATACCGAGGACGCCAGCACAGCGTCGCAGCTTCAGGAGGGTGATGAAAAAGTGGCTGCTCCATTCGATGAACCCCTGGATAATGGCGAGGAACCCCTGGATATTGACTGGGACAGCGATGATGCCCTGGCCTGGCTGGAGGAGCTGGCAGCGGACCTCGACCCGACCTATAAGAAGACCACGGAGGGCGAGGAGGAGGCAGAGATCGCCGGGAGTGAGCCAACCCCTGAGGTGGGCGAGCTGCCTCCAGTGGTTGCCGAGACTCTGGCCGCTGCCGAAGAGGAGGAGGAAGGCATCCCGGACTGGCTGCGCGATGAAATACCCGCTGTGCCACCTGCCCCACCCGCTGCCCCGGAACCATCCCCGATAGCCGCAGACCAGGCTGCTGCCGGGGAGCTGCCGGAGTGGCTGCGCGAGCCGGCTGAACAGCCAGGGGCTGGCGCAGAGGAGCTGCCCGCCTGGCTGCGTGAGGGGGAGCCCCCCGCCCCTGAGGAGGCCACCGCCGAGGCATTCGCATGGCTTGATGAACAGATCGGCGAGCAGGGAGTTGGCCCCGGTCAGCCTGTCTCTGAGGCACTGGAGCCTGACAGGCCGCCTATCGCTGCCTCGATGGTCCCGCCGCCCGATGCGGAAGCTGTTCCCGCCGCTGAAGACGAGCTACCAGAGTGGCTACGAGAGTTCATCCCTGCCGAGCAGGTCACCGACCGGGAGCGAGAGGAGATCGAGGAACTGGCCGAGGTGGGCGTTGAGGAGGAGGACCTCACCTGGCTTGACCAGGAACTTGCCGCTCAGGAAGGGGCGCGTGAGATCGACCTCGAGAAGCTCTTTGGGGAGGAGCCCGCCCTCGCCCCTGAGGCCCCTGCCGTTGAGGAGGTCAGCAAAGAGGAAGAGGCCGAGGAGATCGAGGAGCTGCCCGCCTGGCTGCGTGAGGAGCCCGCCGCTGAAGCCGTGGCGGTCGAGGCCGAGGAAGCGGAAGAGATGGGTGAGGAAGAGACAGCCTTCACCCCGATGCCGCGGGCCGAAGAAGCCCGGCTGGAGCCGGTAGCCGTCGAGCCCACAGCGGAAGAGACACTGCCCGCCTGGCTGGAGATACCGGAAGAGCCAGTTGACGCCGGGCTAGAGAGCTTCCTGAAGGCTGCAGCCCCCGCCGAACCTGCTGCAGCAGTAGGGGAAGAGGTAATACCCGAAGCAGCGGCACCCGCACCGCTGGCCCCGCCAGAACCCGCCGCACCGCCAGCTCCAGCAGTAGCGCCCACCGGGCCTGCAACCGAGCGCCTGAGATACGCACGGGAGCGCATGGCTGAGGGTGATCGGCAGGCCTCACTCGATGCTTATGAATCGCTGGTGGAAGACGCCGAGGAGCTTGATGCAGTTGTTGAGGACCTGAATGCCCTGGTGACCAGCGGGCCTGCACTCCCCCGTGTGAAGCGGCTCCTGGGCGATGCGTTGATGGCAAACGGCCGTATCCAGGAAGCTCTAGATATGTACCGCAGCGCGCTGGATCAGCTATAATTAACCTGTTCGCACTGTACAAAGGCGGGCGGTTGCCCGCCTTTTCATTGCGCCGGGGCAATTTTGCCCCGCCTTACTGTCACATTCTGAAGCAGGAGGTTAAAGCTTGGAACGCACACTCGTTTTGGTGAAGCCGGATGGGGTTCAGCGCGGGCTGACCGGCGAGATCATCAGCCGCCTTGAGCGCAGCGGCCTGCGCTTGGTGGGGATGAAGCTGATGCACATCAGCCGCGAGCTGGCCGAGATGCACTACGCCGAGCACAAAGGTAAGAAGTTCTATGACGGCCTCATCGATTACATCACTTCAGGGCCGGTTGTGGCGATGGTCTGGGAGGGCACCGGCGCAATCGCCAATGTGCGCCGCCTGATGGGTGCGACAGACCCCGCCGAGGCCGCCCCCGGCACGCTGCGCGGTGATTTTGGCCTGGAGAAAGGGCGCAACCTCGTTCATGGATCGGCCAACGAGGCCGACGCTGCCCGCGAGGTGAGTCTGTTCTTCATCGATGCTGAGCTGGTGGAATGGTCGCGCGACACCGATCGCTGGATATTTGAGACCAAATAGGCCCTACCTGACAGCGAAAAAGGCGGCTCACGAGCCGCCTTTTTACTATCGTTACCTAATCACTGCATCTTCAGCAGAACTGGGGCATCCTTCCACAGGCCCTCCAGGTCATAGTAAGATCGGGTGGCCGGTGCAAATGCATGAACGATTACATCGCCATAGTCGATCAGCACCCAGCCGCTCTCAGCTTCACCCTCAACGTGGTGGGCATGAATCTGGTGGTTCTTCTTGACCTCTTCGCGTATCGTATCAATGATGGTTTTAAGCTGCCGCTCGCTGTTGCCACTGCATATCACAAAAAAGTCGGCAATCACCGTGTGCCCACGGATGTCCATTAAGACAATCTCCTCGCCCTTCTTGTCGGCGATGAGATCGACGATGTAACGCGCCAGATCAACCGGTTCTATTGCTGTTCTCTCCATCGTTTGCGTCTGCATCACACCAACCATTCTACACTGCCAGCGGCGGTTTTACAATTCCGCTGCTGGCTATTCTGCCTGCAACAGCATCAGCAGCATCAGCAGGGGGGTTTTCGCTCGCACACTGTGCGGCAGGTTGGGCTCCATATAGACCCAGGTGCCCGCCTTTGCGATGTGCCGATCCTCTCCCAGCACCAGATCGGCCTCGCCCTGCAGGAAATAGAGAATCGCGGGATAGGCAGATGTATGTTCTGAAAGCTCTTCCCCGGCATCAAAGCCGAAGATCATCGCTTTTACCTCCTGCCCCTTGAAAAACGTCCGGCTGGTGATGCCAGCCTGTGGGATTTCAGGCATCTCGCTGGCCAGATCAAGAATATATTTGTAGCTCACCGGGGATATCTCCTTGTTCGCAGCATTCAACACGAATTCCCAAGCAGTTGATGGATGCCCCGCCAGTGCGATCCCCGCCAGTAGACACGGTGACAGCGAGGGCATTCATGAAAGACCTGCTGCGTGCGCCACACATAAGGTGGCACGCGCGGCTGCGCTGCCTGGCGGGAGAGGCTCTCCAGGGGGGTGTTGCAGACAGCACAGCGCGTCTGAGCCGGCGCAGCCGGGCCAAGCTCGCACTCGACCTCATTGAGCTGCTCGGTCACCTCATGCCCCATGATCAAGATCACCCGCATGGCACAGCGGCGGGCCAATGCCTGATCACGCGTCACGATCACGCGCTGAGCAGCTCTGGCCTCACGCATCACCACGCTATGGTCAGTGCTCTTCAGGAAAACCGTGTCATAACCCGCCAGGCGCAGCCAGCGTGCCAGACGTCCCAGCGTGCCATCCACCAGCAGCCCAGGGAGCGGGTCACGTTTTGCCTGTCCGGTCGTCATCCCTGCTTGCCCAGGCGCGCCTCGCGCACCAGCGTATACACCGCCCCTGTGGGGCGCAGCTCGCTGCGCATCAGGCTGATCCCTGTGACGTGCCAGCGTGCGATCTCACCCACCTCCATCGCCAGCACGGCCTGCCCCACCGCTTGCAGCTCCTCCCCTCCACGCGAGCGCTGGGTGCGGGCCAGGGTGAGGTGCGGCGTGAAGCCGCGATCCTCGGTTGGGTAACCCAGCGGCGCGATATATTTCTCCACCTGAAGATGCAGCGATCTGAGCGAGCGTACATCTCCCTCGACACCTAGCCAAACCGTGTTGGGCCGCCGGGTGTTGGGGAAGCAGCCTATCCCCGCCACCGTCAGGTGGAAAGGCGCCTGGCCGGAAACCGCCTGATCGAGCGCATCGCCGATGGCCCCGAGCTGCTTGATGGGCACGTCACCCAGAAACTTAAGCGTCAGGTGAATCCCCTCCGGGCGCACAAGCCTGAGTAGATGCTCCGGAGCCCTGCGGATGAAATCTGCCTGGACACGGGCCAGCGCGCGCCGCACGTCGTCAGGAAGCTCAATCGCGATGAAAAGCCGCCACCGCTCGCTCATCTGTCATCTCCACAGCATGGTCGTTCATAAATCCGCAGAGGGCCTGTAAAAACGCCCCCGGCGCTTCATCCGGCGGCCAGTGATGCACTCCTTCCATCATCACCAGCCGCCCATTGCGCAGGGACCGAGCCGCCCGCTGCGAATCACGGGGGGGCACGGTGTAATCACGTGTCCCGCAGACCACCAGGGCGGGCTGCTCGATCTCCGCCAGGTGCGGGGAGTAATCATGCCGGGCCACCGCCCGCAGCGCCCCCACGGCGGCAGCCCAGCTCGTGCGCCGCATATCATCAGCAGTGCGGCGCACCCCCTCACTACCCAGGAAGCGCGGCGCCCAGTAGGTGCTCATCGCCCCGGCGGTTGCCACCGGCCAGGCCCAGCGCGAGAGGTTGAACAGAACGCGGCTCAACCTGCCCGCCATCAGCAGGTCAAGGTTGAAGCCCAGCCTCCCCGTCACCGTGGGCGCAACAAGGACAAGCCGCCTCGCCAGGAGCGGATAGCGCCGGGCAATATCAAGCGCGATGCGCCCACCCATCGAGTGCCCCACAATGGTGGCTGGCCGGTTGATCCCCACAGCGGCACAAAAGGCAGCCACATGGTCGCTGTAGTTCTCGATAGAATACCACTCGACATCGGGGATATCTGAGTTGCCGAAGCCGGGCAGGTCGATCGCCCACAGCCGATACTGGTGACGCAGAGACCACATGCTCCTGAGCCACATCCGGGCAGAGGCCGCCCACCCATGCAAAAACAGGATATGATTATGCCCCTGCCCGCTGACAATATACCGCGTTTTGAGGTTGTTGATGATGACGAATTTCATAAGGCAAATTATAGCATGTCCTTGTGCCCAGGCTTTTCCTTTCAACCCCGGTATTTGTCATGTTTTGGCCATCACTTCGTTTGATGTACAATGGGACACAGGCATTATCCAGCAAGATAAGACAGGGAAACGGGATGACAGATCCTCGGCAGGATGACCTCCTGCAGCGCGCAATCGCAGCAGTGAGGGCCAAACAGGTAGATGAAGCGCGCCGTTTGCTGACGCAGGTTATCAAGCAAAACCCGCGCAGTGACACCGCCTGGGTGTGGCTGAGCACCGTTATGCCCAGCCGCGAGGATCGTGCCAAGTGTCTGCAGCAGGCGCTGGCGATCAACCCCCAGAACGAGCTTGCGCTCAAGGGGCTGCGCGCCCTGGGAATCGAACCTGCTATTGCTCAGCCAGCCGAGCCTGTTTCCCGGATACCATTGCCGGACGAGGATGCCATCACAAGCGCGCGCATCAAGGCTGACTGGGTGGTCGCAGAGATGCGCCGTGAGGCCGAGCTGGGCCAGCTTGCTATCGCCTGGGCCGAATCGGCTGAGGATGATCAGCCAGCCATCGCCAGGCGTTACCTCCGCGGGATCGACCCTCTGATCCTTACCATCATTGCCGGCGTTCTGATCGTGGTGCTGGTGGTCTTTGGTGTGTCGCGCATCTCATCCGCCGTGCGCCGTCAGGAGATAGCTGCACCTCCGGCAGCGACAAGCACACCACATGCCACAGCTGCCCCCACCATGGAGCCGCATCCCACCCGCACACCTACGCCGGAGGGGTTTGAGGAGGTGATCGAGCCGGTGCTCAATCCCGGCAGCGCGCCGCGCGGCGACATCCGCTTTGGTATTACCCCCACGCCGATCTACATCAACACCCCGCACCCCGCCAACCCGCGCCTGTCAGATGCTATCCTTGCGTTCGCCGAGAGGCGCTATGAGGACTCGCTGGAGCTGATTGAGCAGGCTCGCGCCAACCGGGATGACGAGGTCGATGGCTACTACTACGAGGCCATGGCGCTGTACAACCTGGGCCGCTATGATGAGGCTGCCGCCGTTGTGGATGCCGGGCTGGCCCTGGATGATGGCTTCGCCCCCCTGTATGTGACCCGTGGCCTGATGCTGCAGCGCGACGGGGCAGTTGAGCGCGCACGGCAGGCGTTCGAGCAGGCTAAAAGTCTGGACCGGAACCTCCTGGACCCGTATCTTTATCTCGCCCGATCGTATCTGGCAGAAGGGAGCTACGACCGTGCCGCAGATGAGATCACTGCGGCGCGCTCGCTGGGCCGCTACGAATATAATATCGACCTGATCACCACCGAGGGTGAGCTAGCCCTGGCGACCGGTGACGTGGAGCGTGCGGTTATCCTGGGCAAGCTTGCCTACTATATCGACCCGACCTCTGAAGGGGCGGTCACCTTCTTGGCCCGCAGCCGCATGGCGTTCGGTGCGGTGGGAGCCGCAGTGGTTGGCCTGGAGGATTACCTTGACCAGATCAACCCCGCCAGTGCAAAAGCCTGGACACTGCTCGGCACGGCCTATGGGATGCAGGGCCGATCCGATGACGGCCTGGCGGCCTATGAGCGCGCACTGTCGATCACCGATGATGTGCCTGACGCTCTGATCGCCCGCGGTCTGTTCTACCTGGACAGTGGAGAGTACGCCGCCGCCATTGAGGATTTGAGCCGCGCACTGGAAAGCCAGCCTGACCGGACGGAGGCCCATCTGGGGCGTGCGCGGGCCGCGTTCGCTGAGGGGGACTATGCGCTCACTCTGATCGATCTGGAAGCGGTCCGCAGCAGGCAGCAGGCGGCTGATCCGGACGTTGAGGTATTATACGTGCAGGCACTGGTTGAGGATACCCGCTACGAGGATGCAATCGCTGCCGCAGCCGCTGCGCTGACCACCTCCCTCAACCCTGAGCAAGAGGCACAGGTGCTGGAAGCGCGTGGGCGTGCGTATTTCGCCCTGGGCCAGCTTGAGGATGCCGCCCGCGATCTACAGGAAGCCCGCGCCCTGCAGGATACCGGGACCCGTCGCTATTATCACGCACTGGTGCTGGCCGAGCAGGACCAGATAGACGCCGCAATTGGTGAGCTGGAATGGCTACTGTTCTGGGATGCGCGTTTCGATTACCCGTTCGGCGACGCTGCGGCGAGACGCCTGGAGGAGCTTTACGCGCAGCGTGAGGCCTCAGGTGGTACACCATGAGGTTCCAATGGACAACCAGCAGCACTCTCCTGCGCTTGAGACCCTGGAGGGCACCGTCGAGCGCATCACCTTCTACAGCGAGGAGGACGGCTACACCGTCCTCCGTCTTGCGCCTGCTTCAGCCCCAACTCTGTGGGGTGACCGGGGCGAGGACAGCCTGATCACTGTTGTGGGCAACCTGCCAGACGTAAACCCCGGCGAGAGCCTGGCGCTGGAGGGGACATGGCAGACTCATTCGCGGCATGGCCGGCAGTTCCGGGCGGTGAACATGCGCCGGGTGATCCCGGCCACCGTTGAGGGGCTGCGCCGCTATCTTGGCTCCGGGCTGATCAAGGGCATCGGCCCCGGCATCGCAGAACGCATCGTCGATCATTTCGGCCTGGAGACACTCGACATCCTCGACACTGACCCCGACCGCCTGTTTGAGGTCGACGGCGTTGGCCCCCATCGCGCCCACCTGATCAAAAAGGCCTGGCAGGAGCAGAAACATATTCAGCAGGTGATGCTGTTCCTGCAGCAACATCGTGTCTCAACAGCGCTGGCGGTTAAGATTTACAAGGCCTACGGGGATGACTCAATCGAGCGCGTTCAGCAGGACCCCTACCGCCTGGCCCGCGACATTTATGGGGTCGGGTTCAAGACAGCCGACCAGATCGCCCGCAACCTGGGGCTTGCAGCCAACCATCCGGGGCGGCTGGAGGCCGGGATCGTTTACGCGCTAAACCAGGCGCTCAACGATGGGCACATGTTCCTGCCGGAGGCGGAGCTGACTCAGACGGCCGCCGAGCTGCTGGAAGTTGAACAGGCTGAGGCACTGGCCGCCATCGAGCGTGCCACCGAGGGCGGCCAGGTCATCCTTGAGACAATGAACGGGCCGGATGACAAGCCAATACGCGCCGTCTATCTCCCGCCGTTTTACAATGCAGAGCGCGGCATCGCCAGCCGCCTGCATCGCATCCTGGAGATGCCGCACTCTCGGCTCCCGGCCCGCTTCGACTGGCCCGACCTGGTCGATGAGGCAGCCCGGACCGCCGGGCTGCAGCTTTCGGCATCGCAGCGTGAGGCTGTGCTGGTCGCGCTGACCAACAAGGTGAGTATCCTCACAGGGGGGCCGGGAACAGGCAAGACTACCACGCTGCGCGTCCTGATCGCCGCCCTGCGTGCAGCAGGGCACAGCTTCCGGCTGGCCTCGCCAACGGGCCGGGCGGCCAAGCGGCTCAACGAGGCCACCGGGCAGCCTGCCAGCACCATCCACCGCATGCTCGGCTATTCCCCTGCCCAGGGATGGCTGCACAACGAGGAGAACACGCTTTCGGCGGACTTTGTCATCGTCGATGAGGCCTCAATGATCGATGCCGTGCTGGCCAATGCCCTGATCCGCGCCATTGACCCGGCGTCCCATCTGCTGCTGGTCGGAGATGTCGACCAGCTCCCCAGTGTGGGGGCAGGTGATGTGCTGCGCGACCTGATCGCCTCCGGCGTTATCCCCGTCACCCGGCTGGCACGCATCTTCCGCCAGCAGGCGGGCAGCACTATTGTGGAAAACGCACATCGCATCAACAGCGGGCATCTGCCCATCTACCCTGACGACGCGGATGATTTCTTCCTGTTCCAGATCGCCGATGACCCGGAGCGCGCCGCCGAGCTGGTCGTTGATATCGTCAGGCGGCGCATCCCCGGGCGGTTCGGCTTCGACCCACTGCAGGATATTCAGGTGATCGTCCCGATGTACCGGGGTGCGGCAGGGGTTGTCCAGCTTAACCAGGCGCTGCAGCAGGCGCTCAACCCGCCGGGGCGACTCGCCCAGCGGTTGATCGGCGGGCGTCTCTACCGCGTGGGCGACAAAGTTCTACAGACCGTCAACAACTATGACAAAGAGGTATTCAACGGGGATGTAGGCCGCCTGCATGCCCTGAACCCCCACAATCAATCGATGACCGTTGTGTTTGATGATCGCTTCGTGGAATACGATTTCTCGGAGGCCTCCGAGCTGACACATGCCTACGCTATCAGCGTCCATCGTTCGCAGGGCAGCGAGTATCCGGTAGTGGTGATGCCCATCCTCACCCAGCATTATATGCTGCTGCAGCGCAATCTGATCTACACCGCCATCACACGGGCCAAACGGATGGTGGTGCTGGTGGGGTCTCAGAAAGCCATCGCCATCGCCGTCAAAAATGATGCCATCTCACGCCGTTACACGGCCCTCGCCCGGCGCCTGAGCGGGGAGCTATAGCAGCCCCTCAGCCCTTTGCCTGCTGCCAGGCCTTGATGAGCTGGTTACGCCACGGGCGCATACCGCCGCGATTCAGGGCCGGCAGCAGCCAGAACATCGACCCAGCTGTCGTCTTGAGCCACACCCCGTTGCCATCCTTCTCAAGTGAGTCAATCTCACCAAGCGGCCAGACATAAGCAGTGGGGGCGGCCAGCATCTGCCTGAAGTCATCGATCTTAAGCCGCTTTGCCCGCGCAGTGCCGCTGAGAGCTGTCTTCCCGGCATCCACCAGCGCTTCGGCCCCCTCATACAGGTCGAGCACCGGCCCGGCCAGACCGCCAACCGTCCCTTTGATGACTATCTCCCCCCAGGGCATGCGCTCCTTGCCCCCCTCGGTGAAGAAAGCCAGATAGAATGGGAACAGCGCCAGCGTACCGGTCGTTGAGCGCCGGAAGCCTTTGAGGATCACGCGGAGCGCCTCACGTGTGGTGTGAACCTGCTCCGCTTCTCTGAACAGATCATCCATACAGTCGCAGGTCATGTTCTTGTGCCACACAAACAGGCAGGGGGGGTTTGTCAGCAGATAGGCGAGGAACACCTTTTTGAGACTCTCGGGGACTGCCACCGCACTACCTTATCTCTCCCCTGTAACGATTTGCCCGGTGAGGGGGATTGGGGGAAAGAGAAGGCACTGAGCAGGCACAGCAGGGGAAAATGCGCCCGCAGGCGGGTTTGCTTATGTCCCATTGTAACACAGAAACCGGGGGAGGGACTGAACCGGCTCTCAACAGCCCAGCAGGCTTGCCAGATCGGCCAGGTCTACCCGAGCCGTCATATCCGAACTGAGCGGTGTCACAGAGACCACGCCATCGAGCAGAGCCGCCACGTCGGTATCAGGGCTCGATGGCTCCGGCGGATGTAGCCGGTAGCCGATCCGCCCCTCGCCCTCCGCCGCCTGACGATCTGGAGGGACCGGGACATAATAGGGCCGCCGCTCCAGGCGGGTGACGCGCCAGGGGGTTTGCGGAGTGGCGTGTGCGGGAACATCGATCTTGAGCACATCTACGTCAAATGGCAGCAACCGTTCCATCAAGAGCTGACCAAAGTGGTAAACGAAGTAACCTGCCGTGCTGAAGTCGACCGACTGATCGTAGCTGAGGTGCAGGGCTGGGTCGACCTGCAGCGAGACGGCGAGCGACGGGATGCCGAATGCGGCTGCTTCCAGTGCTGCGCCCACCGTACCTGAGATCGTGATCGAGACCCCCAGATTCTCGCCGTAATTGATCCCTGACACCGCCAGTGCGGGCCTGCGCCCGGCCAGCTCCATAATGGCATGCTGCACAGCCTGAGCAGGCGAAGCGTGTGCCGCATAGCCGGTCCAGCTCTTTCCGCCTGCCTGCACAGTAACAGGGGTCAACCGCCCATTGCTCTGGATGGGCATGCTGCGCCCCATGCCGGACTGCTGGGTCTCCGGCGCGACGATCAGCAGATCGCCCAGCGGATCCAGCGCCAGCGCCGCGGCTGCCAGCCCCGGTGAGTAAATGCCATCATCATTGGTCAGGATGATCAACGGTCGAGTCAACTCATACCTCTTATGGCAGTAAGATGAGGTGAGTCTAACCCCACCTGCCCGGCATTTCAACAGACCGTACGGCACGCGGGCGAGGTTGTGCACCTCGCCCGCCCGGCTCGCTATTCTGCTGCTGTCAGCCCAGGTAATCCCGCAGCTGGCGGCTGCGCGTGGGGTGGCGCAGCTTGCGCAGGGCTTTGGCCTCGATCTGGCGAATGCGCTCGCGGGTGACGCCGAAATGTCTGCCGACCTCCTCCAGCGTCATGTCCTGGCCGTCTTTCAGGCCAAAGCGCATCTCCAGCACCTCCCGTTCGCGATCGCTCAGCACGTTGAGCACGCCGCGCACCTGCTCCTTGAGGAGCTGTCGGTCAGCTTTCTCAACCGGCCCCGGCGCTTTATCATCCTCGATGAAGTCGCCCAGCAAGCTTGAGTCTTCCTGGCCGATGGGCATATCCAGTGACATCGGGTCCTGAGAGATGCGCAGGATGCGCCTCACCTTGGCAGTGGCACGCTTGAGTTTACGGAGCAACGCCGGGTCGAGCCATTCGTTACGCTCCAGAGCCGCTCGAATGATGGGGATCTCCCGCTCGTCCAGCAGATCCATCTCCAGGGCGATTTCCTCAACGGAAGGCTCGCGACCGTATTCCTGGGTCAGCCGCCGCTGAATGCGCATCAGGCGGTTGATTGTCTCAACCATGTGCACCGGGATGCGGATCGTGCGCGATTGATCGGCGATGGCCCGGCTGATCGCCTGCCGGATCCACCACGTTGCGTAGGTGCTGAACTTGTACCCCTTGGTGTGATCGAACTTCTCAACAGCGCGCAGAAGACCGATATTGCCCTCCTGGATCAGGTCCAGGAAGCTGATCCCACGCCCCATATAACGCTTGGCAACACTCACCACCAGACGCAGGTTGGCCCGGGTCAGTGCGTTCGCTGCCTCCTCTGCACGGATATCGGCGGCGGTGAATTCGCTCTCCAGCGCCTCCTCGCTGCAGGCTGCGATCCAGTCGTCAAACACATGCTGACCCGGCAGGCTGCCGTTCTGGTGGATGTACTGCTCCAGCCGCACCTGCATATCCAGCGGCAGCAGGTACATCATCTCAAATACAACAAACAGCCGACGAGCGATCTCGCCCCAATCCTCGTCACGCCCCCAGTCTCGCAAATTGAGATAGCTGTGCAGGTAGGAGGGAGGGAGGCCCCACCACGCCTGGCGGAGCTGCTGGGCCTCGTGCAGCAGGCGGATGAAATCGGGATGCTCAACGTCAATGCGGCCAGCCAGAGCCAGCACATCTTCCCACGCGCTCAGCATCTGAGCCATCACGAGCGCCATCACCTGCCGGTGGGTGGGCGGCTGGCCACCGTCATCAGTGTGCATGGCGCGCAGATCGCGGACCAGGTTATTGGCTGACATCTGAGCGGAGAGCCATATCTCCTGATCAGGGTCCAGGAGCTGAACCTGGCCAATCTCTTTCAGGTACATTCTGACCGGATCGTTCGCCAGCTCAGGTTCACTGCTATCGACCACAGGCAGGCTGAGATCCTCATCCTCTGGAAGCCCCAGATCATCCCCCTGAGGGATCAGATCGCCCTCCATCTCCAGGTCGGGTTCCATATCCGCCGCCATATCCTCTTCGTCCAAATCGTCGCGGTACTCGACAGACATCGCCTCAACCCCCATACCATCGGTAATCAGTGCCTAACGGAGGTCCTCAGCAGTGTGGTCCGGCAGTCTCTGACCTGCTCTGCGAACCTGTGCCTGAGCGCGAGACAGCCAGTGTTTGGCCCTGGTAAGCGCAGTGATAGTGACACCGAATTGAACCGCTGTCAAATAGTCTCCGCCATGCTCGGTATCCGTCATCAAATAGCGGATTTCCTGGATCTGCTCGCCAAGCCGGTGCTCTCGCAGGTACAGCAGGCTCTCCAGCACCTTCCCCCGGGTCTCCTCCTCAGTAATGTTAACGCGGGCGGGGAGGATGCCGCGCCCCACTGCCTCCAGAGGGCGGCTCATCCAGTCTGCAACGTGCTCCAGCGCTACCGCATCCAGTACATCATAAAGATACTCCAGCGGCTCGGCGGCATCCTGATTCAGGGCGCGTAGCCAGGCATCGAAAATGGCCCGGTGTTCCGGCAGGGCGAAATCGCTGGCCTGCAGACGGCGGGCCAGGCTGTCAACATGCGGCAGTGCCCCCTCCGCTGCAGATAACGCCGTCCCCCTGAACAGGTTCTCCGGTGCAAGCGCATCACTCAGGATGCGGTTGATCTCGTAGATCAGGCGTGGGTAGCGCAGCAGGGCTGCCAGGCAGAAGGCCTCTCGCGACGCGGTAGGGGCGCGCTGCACCTCCACGGCACTGACAGGGGGCTGAGGGGACGCCGTCCATTGGCGGGCCGGACTTCGCCCCCCCGTGCCCCCCGAGGTGACCGGGCGCTGCTCCGGGAAAAAAGCCCGCTCATCCACCTTCAGCAGGCGGGCCAGCCGCTGGCGATAATGGCTGCGCTCCACCGGATTGGCAAGATCGTTGATCAGCGGCATGACCTCCCCGGCAATCCGGGCCTTCACCGCCGGGTCGGCCAGGTCCTGGCCTTCCAGCGTGCGCCGGATGACATATTCCACAATGGGCTGTGCCCCATCAATCAGGCTGGCCCACGCCTCCGGCCTCTCGCGAATCAGGTCGTCCGGGTCCTTGCCATCGGGCAGCGTCACAACCCGGATGTCGAACCCCATGCGGCTCTTGTAGCGCACCATGCCCCGCGCATCGAATTCGGTGGTGAGCAGGGCGCGCTGCTCACGCTCGGCGGAGTCGAAGCCCCACTGGCCTTCCTCACTCACCTCCTGTGCAGCAGACTTTGAGATCCGATCGATGACCTCCCGTCCACGCTCGGTGGCCATCTGTCCCGCGGCGTCAGGGTCCAGCGCCAGGATCAGCCGGCTGGCATAACGCGCCAGCAGCCTGAGCTGGGTTTCCGTGAGCGCTGTGCCCATCTGCGCCACCACGTTAGTGAAGCCTGCCTGATGCGCCTGCATCACATCCATATAGCCTTCGACAATGACGGCCGTTTCCGTCTCGCGGATGCTGCGGCGTGCCTCTGAGAAGCCGAACAGCAGGCTGCTTTTATCAAAAACCATGTTCTGCGGGGAGTTCAGGTACTTGGGTTGTGCGTCTTTGGCCAGTGCCCGCGCGCCGAACCCCACCACCTGGCCGCGCGGGTCGCGGATGGGGATCATCAGCCTGTGGCGGAAGCGGTCATACTGACGGCCATCATCGCGCACCACCACCAGCCCTGCCTCAATCACATCCTCGATGCTGTAGCCCAGGTCAGTCAGATAGCGGCTGGCGGCATCCCAGCTGTTGGGGGCATAGCCGACGAGAAAGGTGTTCACCGTGTTATTATCAAGGCCGCGACGGATGACATATTCACGGGCAGATGCGGCCTGCGGCGCCTCAAGGAGCTGGCGATGAAAGTAGGCGGCGGCGTCATTGAGCAGGCCGATCAGGCGCCCGGCTTGATCGCGCACTTCGGCCTGCTGCGGGGTGGGCGGCTCCAGCTCAACGCCGGCCAGCCCGGCGAGGTGCCTCAGCGCATCAGGGAAATCCCAGCCTTCGCGTTCCATCACGAAGGTAAACACATCACCGCCACGGCCGCAGCCAAAACAGCGCCAGTTCTGCGATTCGGGAAAGACGATGAAAGAAGGGGTTTTCTCGCTGTGGAACGGGCACAGACCCTTGTAGTTGCGCCCCGCACGTTTGAGCGGGACATAACTCCCAACAACGTCGACAATGTCCAGCCGGCGCTTGATCTCGTCTGTGACGCTCATATATCTACCAATAACAACCTTTGCGTCTTATGGAGCCTCACCGCCATACCAGCACCTGTCCCCTGTTCCGCCTGCGGTACGGCTACAGCCGCTGCCCCTGACCCTGATGCGAATTATACTCACCCCCCTGAACGGGCCGCAACCGGCGTACCGCCCATCATGGTCCCCGGCGGCCTGACTGGTAGATGACTGTAATCTATCCGTCGAGGGGGGTCAGGTTGGCATAGCTGGCCAGAAGGCGCTTCATCCCAGCCTCTCTAAACGCGATGCTGATCTCCTGATCAGTCCCGGACGACTTACACTCCACCACAATACCCTCACCGAATTTAGGATGATACACGCGCTGGCCAGTCTTGAACGCAATTGCCTCATCCTCGGCGGCCCGCTCCACACGCGGCGAACCGGACATCCAGGTGGTCTCTGCACGCAGCCGGTGCACGGCAAAGCTCTGTCCGGGTGCCATCGACACCAGGGAGGCAGGGATATCGCTGAGGTAGCGCGAGGGGGTGTTCAACATCTGATCCCCCCACATCGTCCGTGCAAAGCTGTAGACCAGATACAGCAGTTTGCGAGCGCGTGTCATCCCCACATACATCAGCCGCCGCTCCTCGGCCATCGCCTCCGGATCGTCCCTGGAACGCTCATGTGGCAGGATGCCCTCCTCCAGCCCCACCAGGAAGACTACGTCGAACTCCAGCCCTTTGGCAGCATGCAGAGTCAGCAGGGTCGGTGCGTTGACGTCCTCGATCAGGGTGTCCACATCGGAAACGAGCGTCACCTCCTCCAGGAAGGTGGCCAACGGTAGCTCCTCATACTCGGCAGTCAGGTTCAGCAGCTCCCGGACGTTCTCCCAGCGCTCGGTGCCCTGTTCTGTCCCATCGTCGATGTATTGCTGATAACGAGTCTCATCGAGTATCTGCCTCAGCAGAACAGGCAGGGCGACCTTGTCGCGCAGCTCGCGCCAGCCGTTGAGCAGGGCGGCGAACCCGGCCAGAGCATTACGCGCCCGCCCAGTCAGGGGGCTGGAATCCGGATCAGTCAGGAGCCGGTTCAGTGCCTCATACAACGACACGCCCATCGATGTGGCCCATGCCGTAAGCGTCTGCAGCGTCCTGTCACCAATGCCGCGGGGCGGGGTGTTGATCACACGCAGCAGGCTCACTTGATCGGCAGGGTTATGGATCACCCGCAGATAGGCGAGCAGGTCTTTGATCTCACGCCGCCCATAGAAGCGCGTCGCACCTACCAGTCGGTAGGGTAGGTTGGCACGCACAAATGCATCTTCCAGCACACGACTTTGCGCGTTGGTGCGGTACATCACCGCACATCCCCCTGGCTCAGTGATGCCTTGCCTGACCAGCATGGCGATAGTCCTCACCACAAAGTCGGCCTCAAACTGCTCGTTATGTGCCTCGTACAGGATGAGCGATTCGCCCGGGCCGTTGTGCGTAAACAGCACCTTCGGGGTGCGGTTAGCGTTGCGGTCGATCACCGCCCGCGAGGCATCCAGGATAGACTGGGTTGAGCGGTAGTTCTGCTCGAGCAGATAGGTGCGCAGCGCCGGGTAATCCTCGCGCAGGCGCAGCACATTACGGTAGTCCGCCCCCCGCCAGCGGTAGATGCTCTGATCCTCATCACCCACGCAGAACAGGCTGCCGGCATCCCCCGCCAGCAGGCGCACAAGCTGATACTGGGCCGCGTTCGTATCCTGGAATTCGTCAACCAGGATATGGGTATAGGTGCGGCGGTAGCGGGCCAGCACATCGGGATGCCGGGCAAACAGCTCGACAGATCGCATCAGCAGGTCATCGAAATCGACCGCGTTACTGGCCCTGAGACGCTCCTGATAACGCTCGTAGACGCGCAGTACGATCTCCTCGCGGTAGCTCCGGGGCTGATAGTCTGCCGGGCTGATCAAATCGTTTTTGGCCGCCGAGATGGCGTTGAGGATGCGTGCCGGCTGGTTCGTCTTGTCGTCCAGGTTCAGCTCAGTGACGATGACATCTTTAACCAGTTTGAGCTGATCGGCCTCATCATAGATCACGTACTCGCTCGTCAGGCCATCAAGGTAGCGATCGGCTTCGATGCGCAGCCATCGGGCGCAAACGGCATGGAACGTGCCCAGCGTGATGCCCTGCAGCGCCCCACCGAGTAAGCCCTCCACGCGGCTGCGCATCTCTCGGGAGGCTTTGTTGGTGAACGTCACCGCCAGGATATGCCAGGGCGGCACCCCACGCTGATCGACCAGGTAAGCGATGCGATGCGTCAGGACGCGGGTCTTTCCGCTCCCCGGCCCGGCCAGAACCAGCACGGGCCCATCCGGGGCAGTGACGGCGGCTGTTTGCTGCGGGTTCAGCCCCTCAAGGATATCGACCACGCTGCAGACTTATCCCCTCTCACTGGCAACATGCGGCGCAGAGGCGCGTGCCCACGCGCGCGGACGATTGTAACATGAGGCAGCAGTACCGGACAACCGGGGCCTTAAGCGGGGCAAGCAAAAAGCCCGCCCCCGCAGGGCAGGCTTTTACATGCATCGAAGGAGGCGGCAAGGTTAGGCGCTTTGAGAAGAGGCGCCCGCCATGACCATCGCCTTCTGCACCTCCCGCAGGCCGATCCAGGTCGAGGCCAGCGCCAGCGCCCCAATCACCATGGCCAGGGCCAGTGGTTCCTGCCCTAGCAGCGCGAACCAGCCCCCAATTGCCGAGCTGACAGCGCGGATCGCCCAGGCCAGGACGGCGATCACCTGTGCACCGCTGGTGATGGTCGCCTTCACAACCGGCAGAGCCAATAGATACTGATACAGATCAAGTTTGATGATCAGCACGGGTATGGCGACCGTTAGGGCTGCGCCAATAGACAGAAACACCAGCAAGGCAACCAGCCAGGGGGACCAGCGCCGCCTGGTCTCAATTGCTTCCACACGCGCCATCACCCTGGCCGCGAAATCCGGCGCGGGCATCGCCATAGGGGCACTGCGCAGCATGGCATCGACCATGCCCATGCGCTCCCAGGCCTCTGCTTTATCAGGGGCACTTCTGATCTGCTGGAGAACCTGCTGCTTTTCTTCATCACCAAGCAGATCGTCCAGCAGCAGGCTCATACTGATATCGTAAGGATCGTGTGCCATTACACACCCTCCATCGCTGCAACAAGCCCTACGGACTGCCCGGACTCGATCTGTTGCGCCAGCGTCTGGCGCGCCCGGAACAGCCGCGACTTGATTGCGCTCTCGGTCGTGTCGAGCATTTCGGCAATCTCGGCATATGACATATCATACCAGTAACGTAAGATCACCGCCGCCCGATAATCCGGTGCCAGCCCCCCCAGCAGCTCCTGGATCGCGTGGCTGCGCTCCTGCAACACCACCGCCTCCTCAGGCCCCGGGGCACTGCTGGTCAGGTTAGGGTGGGGCGGCAGCGGCTCATCGATAGAGAGCCAGGTCAGGCGCCGTTTACGCAGCCGGTCAATGCAGTAATTCGACGCGATGGAAAGCAGCCAGGTCTTAAAAGGCCGGGCGGGATCATAACGGTCAAGATGCTGATAGGCCCTCAGGAACGCCTCCTGCGCAGCATCCTCGGCTTCGCCGACGTTGCCCAGCATCCGATATGTCAGGTTGTAGACCTGCTGCTGGTATAGCTCAACCAGCTCTGAAAAAGCCGCCTGATCGCCACCAAGAACTCGCGCGACCAGTTCTTGATCGTTTTCCACGCTACTTGCCCCACCTACTAGTCGGCAGACGGTAACGGCTTCCACCGTTTCTCTGTTCGATTTCTAATACGCGGCTACCGGGCCTAAAGTTGCACTACGGCGTAAAGCCGATGCCGTCCCTTCTGTCAGCCTCCTCAGCAGGCCTCACAGGTCAGTGACCGACGTAACATCTCGTCCCTGATCACATTGTATACCCGCATCCCTCACCGTATAAATTGCGTAGGCTAAGCGTAGATTTGGCGGCGTGTGCACTGTGAGCAAGATCGACTATAGTTACTTGCGAAGGGCGAATAATCTCTTCTTCTCCTCCTTTTAAGCGAGGGTCGGTGTCGGCGTGACCGACCCTCAACTGATTATCAGAGACCTGCGGGACAAGCCGCAGGTCTTTTCGTTTGCAGCTCGCTTTAACGAGCTAGCCGGGCTACCAGCTCTTCGAGAGCAAGCGGCGCAGACATGCGACCTGTTTTGATCTTCTCGTCAGTCTCCAGCAGGATATGATAGATGCGCTCAAGCAAGCCGATGGAGGAATAGCGCGCACACTGGGTGGCCAGCTTGCGGGCAACGAACCCCTGAACGCCAACCGCCTCCGCAGCTGTAACGAGGTTCTGCCCGGCATCGAGCTGCTCACGCATGAGCAGCAGCAGCCGGTACTGGCGGACGATCATCGCAAAGATACGCAGGGGGTCATCTCCATCATTGAGCAGGCGGTGCAGCAGGGTGAGTGCCTGCCCGCCATCCCGCTGCCCCAGTGCATCAACCATTGCGAAGATGCTGGCCTCCGGCGAGTAGGGGGTAAGCTCCTCAATGTCCCGGCGCTGAATCGGGCGTGCCCCGTTGGTGTAGACAGCCAGCTTCTCCAGCTCCGAGTTAGCCAGCACCAGGTCGTCGTTGATCAGCTCGGCCAGCAGCGATGCCGCATCCGGCTCGATCTCAACGCCCAGATAAGCCGCACGCTGAGCCACCCAGCGTGCCAGGTTCTTCGAGTCGGGCAGGTCAAAGCTGATGACCTTGCCCCGGGGATCCTTCTCAATGACGTTGCTCAGCCGCTTAATGGCCTGTCGGCGGGCTGCCTTGCGCTTCTGCTCGGCGGGCGAGTCACCGATGCGATCGGGCTGGACGTTTGTCTCGACGAAGACCAGGCGCGTAGAGTCGGGGAGAGTGGGGAAGATCACCGCAAGCTCATCGATGATCGTCTTACCGTTGGGGGCTTCGCTCAGATTCTCGACCAGCACCACGCGTGTATCGGCCAGGAACGGGATCGCCCCGCCGGCAGCCTGGATCTCACCGGGCTGGGCGGTCCGGCCATCCAGACGCGAGAGGTTCAGATCGGCCAGGGTGGGGTCAAGGACCTCCGCACAAAACGCTGCCAGCTTCTCACGCAGGGCTGGTTCGTCCTGCCCGTAGAACAGGTATATCACTGCTGCGGGACTGTCACTCATGCCTGCCTGCTCCGCCATCCGGGATACCATAGATCAAGCGTCGTCAGCAGCTCACTCAGCGAATCAATGACGGCATTCGGCCTGACGCCATCGGTCAGCGTGGCCGATGTGGCAGGCCGCCGCACCCATACAGCGCGCATCCCCGCCCCCTGTGCCCCCATCACATCATCACAGGCACGGTCGCCGATGTAAATAGCCTCATGAGGCGCCACATCAAGCTGCCGCATGGTCACCTGAAAGGGCAGGGGGTGCGGTTTGATCTTCCCCACGTCACCCGCCGTCAGCCGCACATCGAAGTATTCTAAAAGCCCGAGCGGGGCCAGTTCCCGATCACGCATCCACATAGGATGCGCCGCATTGGTCAGCAGGCCGATCTTCAACCCGGCGCCGCGCACAGCCCGCAGGACGTCCAGGGTATCAGCAAACAGGTGAACGCCCGGCACAAGTTCCCAGGCGAACAGCCTGAGAAGGTGCTCTGGATCGATCCGGTCGGGGTCCAGGCCAAGTTCAAGCACCAACGATCGGAGGAAGTCGATCTGACGCGGTGCGGCCCACTCACGCGCGGGAGCCTCCTCCCACGACCGCCGAATGATCCCCCCAAAGATCGATACCACCTGCTCCAGCTCAGGCACAGGGCATCCCAGTTCTCTCAGGTAAGCATGAACAGGGGCGAGGTGTCGTTTGCTGATCTCGGGCCATTCCTCCTGGCGCTCGCTCCAGTCGATCAGCGTATCATCCAGGTCAAAGATCACTGCCTTTAACATACATCCATCTACCACATGACCGGATTCAGCCCAATAGCCCGTCTGCCGGAATATGCGGTGCACACAGCAGCACCGAAAGGGCGCTGGGGCCGTCCAGCATCTCACCAAGTCGTATCATCTCCATCACCCGCCGGGGCGGGAACAGGTGCACCTCCATGATCTCACCTGGCTCCCGTTCGGGCAGGCCAAGCCTTACCCCCTGTGCCAGGAACACATGCGACCGCTCATCCGAGATGCCCGGCGCCGTATAGAACGACCCGACCGGTATCATGCTCCGGGCTGAGCCACCGGTTTCCTCCAGCAGCTCGCGCCGGGCAGACTCAAGAGGGCTGTCCCCCGGCTCAACACTCCCCGCCGGCACTTCCCACAGCCAGCGCCGCACGGTGTAACGGTAGTTGTGAATCAACACGATACTGCCCTCCACTGTCACCGGCACGACGAAGACCGCATCAGACCGCTCGATCACGGTGTAAGTGCCTTCCTGGCCGCCGGGGAAGCGCACGGCGTCCTGGCGAAGGGAATACCAGCGGCTTTGCCAGACCCGCCGCGAGCTCAGTGTCTGATAGGGCTCGTTATCCATCTCAGCTCCATTCTAAAGGGGGCAGATCGACCGGGATTGTAGCAGCGATCGGGCAGGGTTGCCATTCGTTTGATGGGATGTCCTGACCCTGCGCTTATGATACAATACCCCCTATGACCGCGACCACACAGCATAACTGGGATCTCATCGGCCATGAATGGGCCGTTGAGATGCTGAGCCGGCGGCTGGCAAACGGCAGAGAGGCTCACGCTTACCTGATCACCGGGCTGGAGGGAATCGGAAAATCGCTGCTGGCGCGACGGTTGGCCCAGGCCATGAACTGCGTGGGCGATCCCCGGCCCTGCCGGGTTTGCCGCTCCTGCGACCTGACAGAGCGTCTGGCACATCCCGATGTGCTGGTCGTGGAGCCTGAGGGCACTTCGATCAAGATCGCCGCCATGCGCGATCTGCAGGGTTTCCTTGCCATGCGCCCCTTCGAAGCTCGCTGCCGGGTGGTGCTGCTGCTGGATGTGGACAGGGCCACTGGCCCGGCGATGGATGCGCTGCTCAAGACGCTGGAGGAACCTCCCGCAACCGGCAGGCTGATCCTGACAGCCAGCTCAGCCGGGACGCTGCTGCCAACGATCGTCTCGCGCTGCCAGGTCATCCCGCTGCGCCCCGTCCCGGCATCTCAGATCGAGGCTGCCTTGATAGAACGCCAGACCCTCTCTCACGATACTGCTGCCATACTGGCGCGGCTGTCCGGTGGACGGCCCGGCTGGGCACTGGCAGCGGCTGAAACACCGGCCATCCTGGAGCTGCGCGCGGCCACGCTGGAGAGCATCCAGAGGGTGCTGCATGCTAACCGCCTGGCGCGCTTCGCCTACGCCGAACAGCTTGCCACCCACAGTGAGCGCGAGATGCTGCTGAACCTATGGCGCACCTGGTGGCGCGATGTAGTGCTGCTGGCCGAGGGGAGTGCCGTCCGTCCTGTCAATGGTGACCATGGGGCGGTGCTGCAGGCAGCTGCTGACCGGCTGGGGCACGAGGCCGCGCGTCAGGCCCTGCTCACCGTTCATCGCACGATCGCGCTGCTGACCACCACCAATGTCAACAGCCGCCTGGCGCTTGAGGTGATGCTGCTTGACATGCCTTACCTCGACTGACCCTGTCCGGAGCATCTCCCAAGACACTGGCAGGTGGAATAGTGGATTCACTACAATCAAGATACTGACGGCAGTGAAGTTCCTGAAGGCAAAAAACAACATGGTGACGATCACGCCGCGGGCCGCGGAAAGGCTCAAACTGATCATGGACTCAAAGGGGCAGCAGGGCTATGCGCTGCGCCTTAAGATCGTCGGACGGGGGGTTGAGTCGTTCCAGTACGATTTCCGCTCTGTGCCACCGTCAATGCAAGAGGAAGATGAGCAGGCTGTGGAGACAAATGGCCTGATCGTATTCATCTCCGAGCAGGATGCAGAGGACTTGCGCGGGGCGATGATCGACCTGAAGCCCGACGGCGGCTTTCAGATCGACAACGAAAATCCGGTGTGGCACGACGAGATAGGCCCGGCAGTCGCCCGGCTCATTGCTGAGAAGATCAACCCCGGTGTGGCGACGCACGGCGGGTTTATCACCCTGGTGGACATCAAGGGTGACACCGCCTATGTGCGCATGGGTGGGGGATGCCAGGGCTGCAGCCTGCGCAACCTGACGTTGAAAAGCGGCATCGACAGCCTGATCACAGAAGCCGTGCCCCAGATCAAACAGGTGATCGATATCACCAGGCATGAGGCCGGGATGAACCCCTACTACACCGGCCCGCAGGCCGGGCCTTCACCGCTGACACGCCGACAGCCGCCGCCCGCCAAAGATTAGGAATACCTAAAATTTTTTGACAACAGTTGTTTATATCACATTGTCAGGGCCGCCATAATAACTTTCAATGGGCGGCCTTGATCTTGGTGCGTAGAAGCCGGTTTAATGGGGGCATTCCGCAAAGAAAAGTTAGGTGAGAGAAGGCTCATGAACCACTTTAGAATGCCCCATCTTCAGGCAATATTTGTAGCTCTGTTGATCGCGGGGGCGGTGCTGACCGCTGCGCGGCCTGCTGCTGCCGATGACGTTGGCCCGACGGGGGATGGGTCGGTGGATGCAGCTGCAAGCCTCAGTGCGATCGACGCAGCCCTTACTGAGATGCTGGCAGCTGCCCGCGCCGGGGATTACGCCCGGGCTGAGGCCCTGCGACTGGAGGTCTATGAACATTTCGAGGCACTGGAGCCCTTCCTGGAAAACCGTGATGCGGCGCTGGCCCATGAGATCGAAGACCTGTTGTGGGGCGGGACCGCTGGCCACCCCGGCCTTGCAACCCTGATCAACACACAGGCCCACCCCAACGATATAGCGACCACGGTCACTTACCTGCAGGAGGAGCTGGCAGAGGTAGAGGACCTCCAGCAAACCGGCAGTCTGACCGGCATCTTCGCCGCCCTCAAGAGCATGGGGATCATCGTCAGAGAAGGGCTGGAGGCCGTCCTGATCATCGGCGCGATCCTGGGCTACATGCGAACCACTCGCCGGGCCGAGCACCAGGTCCGCTGGGTATACGGTGGCGTGCTGGCCGCGCTGGTCCTGAGCCTGATAACCTGGTGGGCATCGCAGTATCTGCTGACCATTACAGCCGCCAGCCGCGAGATCATCGAGGGGGTGACCAGCCTGGTGGCCGTGGCCGTGCTGTTCTACGTGACCAACTGGCTGTTCCATCGCGTCTATGTCATCGATTGGATGACGTACGTCAAGCAGGAAGCCGGTAAGGCGCTGGCCACCGGATCGGCGCTGGGGCTGGCGGGGCTGGGTTTCGCCGTTGTGTACCGTGAGGGGCTTGAGACGGTGCTGTTTTACCAGGCGCTGCTGTTCGATGCGCCCCCTCTGCCGGTCCTGGCCGGGCTGGTGATCGGCTCGCTGGTGATCGTGGCTGTCGCCTTCGCCATCCTCAGGCTGAGCAGGCGGCTGCCCATCAAGCTGTTCTTCAGCATCACCGGCACCCTGATGGTGATCCTGGCATTCAACTTCACCGGCTCAGGAATCCATGAGCTGCAGGAGGCCGGCGTGATCGGTATGACCACGCTGAACGGCCTGCCGCAAAGCACTTTCCTCAAAGAGGCGTTCGGCATCTACCCCACGCTGGAGACGACAGCCGCTCAGGGGGTGTTCCTGATCGCGCTGGCAGTGACGTTCCTGGTGAGCCGCTGGCAGTGGAAGCAGCGCGCTTCTGCAGAGGTATCCCCTGCCGGGTAGGGTGGAGATAGCAGGAGCGGGGGATGGGGCTACCCATCCCCCGCCACCGGAGCGATTATTCCAGCGGCTCAACCCACAGGGCCGCCGCAAGGCTGTAGCCGATCACCTGATCAACCTTCCCCACCATCACCCGCACCGGCCCCTCAAAAGGCGCACAGGTCAGGAAGTGGATCTCGGCGCCCGGCTTAAGGCCCAGCTTGCCCAGGTAGCGCAGCTTCTCCGGGTCATGAACGCGCACCCTGCTGACACGTGCCGCGGTCCCCTGTGTCAGGCTAGTCAGCGGCATATCGTTAAGCTGTGGCATCTGCCCGTCCCGTGTGGGGATCGGTTCACCATGCGGGCAGCGCGTGGGATGCCCCAACATCTCATCGATGCGATCCTCTACAACATCATCTACGCCGCGTTCGAACCGATGGGTGACGTCGTGCACCTCATCCCAGCCAAAGCCCATTACCTGAACCAGGAACAGCTCGGTCAGGCGGTGGCGCCGAATCCCCCGCATTGCCACCCGCTCGCCCTGCTCGGTCAGTCGCACCCCTCTGTAAGGCTCATGATGAATCAGCCCTTTCTCCTTGAGACGCCGGGCCATACGCGTTGCGGCCTGAAGCGATACGTCAATATGCTCGGCCAGCCCGGCGATGGTGGCAAACTCAGCCTCCTGCTGGAGGCGGTATACCTCGGCTGTATAGCGCTGTATGGTCGGGGAGTCAGACATAGCGGCACCTCTGCAGCGGATTAAGCCGGGCGGCTTCATCCAGTTCAGCACAATATTAGAAAGACAATCGTCTTGGATATTATAAGGGGCACAGGGCCGACCCACAAACTGAGGCATCGCATGCGCCCAGCCCGGATATATAATAAGGGCAGATACAATATCCCTTTGCGAAAGGAAAAACCGTGATCGCTGTAGCCGGATATGCAATGACCAGGAGGCTGTCAACGCTGCTGCTGGGGTTTGGGCTGGGCGTCACGCTTGTTGTGGTGGTGTATTTGCTTACCCGGCGCGGGCAGGATCAGGTCAGCGCACCGCCAGATGAAGAAGCGATGGCAGCAAAGCCTGAGTACCGGATCGTGCTGCCGCCGGAGCCGGAGGCGAGCGGGCCGATGCCTGCCCCGGAACACGAGATCAGCCCGGACGGGCTGCCGCTGAGTATCCACGCCAGGCCTATGCCGTTCAAACGGGGGCAGGTGGGCAGCATCATTGCAGAGACCAGCCCTGGCGCCTCATGCACCATCGAGGTGTTGTATTCAACACGCCGCCCTCCCGCCTCGCTCTCCAATGTGACGCTCACGGCAGGGCCGGATGGTCGATGCCTGTGGTCATGGGAGGTGGGCACCACCGGCACCTTTGCCGATGTAACGGTGTGGGCTTTGTTGGAGGGCTACGAGCGGGCGGAGGATCGGCTGCGCATCAAGATCGTGGAGTGAGACAGCGCCATCCCGGGTGCATGGTACCCTGGTACGGCTTGTATCGGCTCCTGCAACCCACCGCAGAAACCCGCGTAATAGATCACTGAAAGCTGATTTGGTGAACATGCGGAGGTTGTTTTGCGATGGCTGAGCAGAAGCGTCTTTACAAGAGTCGTACTGACAAGATGGTAAGCGGTGTGTGTGCCGGTATCGCCGAGTACTTCAACGTTGATCCGGCGCTGATCCGCCTGGCCTTTGTGCTGGCCACCCTGCTGGATGGCGCGGGCCTGCTGATCTACATCATCCTGGCGATCGTGATGCCGGAGGGATCCGTTAAGCACACCGGGGATGAGGCACCCGCCGTGTAAATATCACGGCCACGCCTGAGATGCGAAAAAGGACAGCCCGCGCGGTTGTCCTTTTCGATTCCCCTGCCCGGCAAAACGGCAACCACAAGCATGCTGTGGTGTTGTCTGAATCGCCACAGGGTTGCAAAAACCACCTGGCATTATAATGCTGATCACGATCTGATCCTGACCCCCGGAGAAAACCATGGCAACCGCAGCACAACATTATGTCCCTGCAGCACAGCTTGATGAGGCGACCTATCGTAAGCGCGTCCGCGCATGGACCATGTACGACTGGGCTAACTCAGCGTTCGCCACTACCATCCTGGCGGCGGTCCTCCCGGTGTATTACAGCAATGTGGCCGGGGCAACCCTCCCCAGCGAAGCGGCGGCGACAGCCCTATGGAGCATGGGGCTGAGCATCTCGTTGTTCATTATCGCCATCCTGTCTCCCATCCTGGGCACCATCTCCGACGTGATGCGTGGCAAGAAGAAGTTCCTGGCGCTCTTTGTGGGGCTGGGTACGGTGACCACCGGCCTGCTGGTCCTGGTCAGCACGGGCGACTGGCTGCTGGCATCGATCCTGTTTATCTTGGGGCGCATGGGCTTCACAGCGGCCAACGTGTTTTATGACGCCCTGCTGCCCCACGTAGCCCGCGAGGAAGATCAGGACAGAGTGTCCACGCGCGGTTACGCTATGGGCTATCTGGGCGGCGGCCTGCTGCTGGCGATCAACGTCGCCATGATCTTCTTCATCCCCGACTTCATCGAGAACGCCGGATCGCGGCTCTCGCTGCTGAGCGTGGGCGTCTGGTGGGCCGTGTTCTCCATCCCGCTTTTTCTGCACGTACCTGAGCCCCCCGCTGCTACCCGCAAGCTGGCCCCCGGCGAGAACGTGGTCTCGGCCAGTTTCAAGCAGCTTGCGACCACCTTTCGTGATGTGCAGCGCTACAGGGAGCTGTTTAAGTTTCTGATCGCCTTCCTGATCTACAATGACGGCATCGGCACAATCATTGGCGTGGCCTCCATTTACGGCGCGGAGCTGGGCTTCGGAACTATCGAGCTGATCCTGGCGCTGCTGCTGGTGCAGTTTGTTGGCATCCCGTTCAGCCTGATGTTTGGGCGGCTGCCCAGCCGTGGCACCAAAGGGCGCCCCTTCTTCCTGGCCTTTGTGTTGTTCAACCTGATTGCCCTGCCGGTGGTTGGGATCGGCAGCCGGTTTCTGCTGCCCGAGCAGATCACCGGGAACCAACCACCACCCTTTGAGGACACCACTACTGCCGTTGGTGAGGGCGTTTACCTCGCCATCGGAGGCGCCGGGACTGCCAGTGGAAGCTGGGAGGAGGTGACGATCCCGGCGGAGAGCCTGACCGGCGGAGCCTTCTTTGACTTCGTCAACTCGGTGTTTGGCGAGCCGCTGGAGGATCAGCCTTACCTGATGACCTCGGAGGCAGGGGCACGCTACGATTTCGCATTCAACGGTCAGAAAGTCGAGCTCACCTACAGTGTAGGGCCAGATAGCAGCGTGTGGCAGGTCGAGCTGGATGGTGAGCCGCTGCGTGACAAAGATGGCGAGATCGTCACCATCGACGCATACAGCCCGACGGTGCGTTATGGCGAAACCATCACGCTCGACGCCCTGCAACCCGGCGAGCATACCCTGACGCTGATCAATACCGGTAGCGATGGCGCCGTTATGTCGATCTCGAAACTGGTTGTGCTACCACCCGTGCGCCAGAACAACCTGGCGATCATCATCGGGCTGGTGCTGGCTACCGAGCTGGTGGGGCTGGGGATCGCGGCGCTGATCGCCAGACCACTTTACGGCTTCCTCGACCGGACCATCCGCATCGATGAAATCCTTGACACCAAACGCAGTGTGATCCTGGCACTGGTCGTCTATGCCGTGATCGCGGTGTGGGGCTACTTCATCAACTCGACGGTTGAATTCTGGTTCCTCGCGTGGATGGTGGCAATCGTCCAGGGCGGCAGTCAGGCGCTCAGCCGCAGCCTGTACGCGAGCATGTCACCGGCGGGCAAGAGCGGCGAGTTCTTCGGATTGTTCGGCATCATGGAGAAGTTCTCGTCCATCCTGGGGCCGATCCTGTTCGCGCTGGCAGGGACGCTGTTCGGCAGCAGCCGCCCGGCGATCCTGAGCCTGATCCTGTTCTTCTTTGTGGGCATCTTCCTGCTGACCCGCGTCAATGTGGACATCGGGCGCCGGGTGGCGCAGGAGGAGGACAGGGCTCTGCTTGGCGCATCGGCAGATTAGCCCGGCTGTTAGCTGCTGAAGGAGACGAGCGGGCAGAGGGTAACTCTGCCCGCACTTTTTCAGCGGCTGTGCAGGGTCACGCGCAGCGAGAACGTCTCACCGGCACGGTTGATCGCCAGTCGCACCTGCTGTCCCGCGCTGTAGCGATCGAGCGCTTGTTCCAGCGTCAGCGACTGGCCGAGGCCAACGCTGTCCACGGCAGTGATGATGTCACCCACCTGCAGCCCGGCAGCGGCAGCATAATCATCCAGCAGGATGAGCAGCGCCCCCTCCGGGGCGCTGAGGTTATCCTCCGGGCGGATCATGCGATAATAGACGCCCAGTCGGGCTTCACGCATCTGGCCAGGGACAACAACCGGCGGCATGGTGGGCGGCAGCGGTGGGTTGGGCGGCAGAACCACCACCGGCGGCGCATAGCTGCCGAGGCTCACGGCATATTGCTCCACACGGGGGAAGCGCCTCACCGTCAGCAGGACAGTGTCGCCGCTACTGAACCCGGCGAGGATCGACCGGCCCTGCGCGGCATCCTCAAGCCGTTCGGCGCCGATGCGCTCAATCACTTCCCCCTCCACCAGCCCTGCATTGGAAGCGGGGCCGCCGGGGACCACATCCATCAGGATGACATATCCCTCGTCGTCAGCCAGGCGCGCCCCCAGCAGAAAAGCGAGGTAATCGTCCTCAAGCAGGGACCGCTCATAAGAACGGCCCAGCATGAAGCCACCCACACTTCCGGCCAGCAAGGCAAGCAGCAGCAGCGCCAGCACAAAGACCCATAAGGAGGCAGGGGAAGCCCCGGCAGAGGGCGTCCGCTCAAGTACAGGGCGTGAGGGGGGACGGTCACGGTCGGCAGGGGGTAGAATCTCGCTCATCTTCTCCTCCGGGCAAGCACCATGCCATTCAGATACAGCATGTCACTTCATCAATCAAGACGGCAGGGCTGGCTAAATGGTTCCCGGTGGAAGAAAAGAGGGGGCACAGAGAAGGAGCAGCCGGGGCCGAAGGACCCATGGGCACCGTCAACCCCGGCGGGGCGGAGCATCCCTCAGGGATTTAACGCCCCGAGTTCCTTCTGCAGCAGGTCACGGATCTCGTCCGCGTCGGTGTGGCGCTTCGTCGCAAGCTTGGAGTAAACGAGCTTGCCGTTTACCTCCACCTCAAAACGGCCGCCATCTGAGGGGATCAGCGTCCACGATTCGACCTCAAACTCGAATTCCTTCAACAGGGTCTCTGTCAAACTGACAGCACGGGGAAAGTACTTTCAAACCGCGCAGTAGGTGATCGAAACACGCAGCACAGCAGATCCTCCATGAAGCGTCAGGGGTGAACTCCGTAGAGTATAGCACAAACGGGCCGCCTCAGGCCTGGCGCTGTCCCATCGAATTGAGAGGTGGCCCTCCTAGACCATTTGTGCTATGATCGATGCACCCGCATGATGCCGGATCGTCTCAGGTTACCATGAGCGTATGAGGCGAATCGGGTATAATCCGTGGGAACCTGAACCGCGCAGGAGCGAAAGGCCTTCATGTCAATGAGGCAGCAGGCCGGACATGCCGGCCAACCTGAGCACAACGGCATCAACCGAGTGGCTGTGCTGTATCACCCAAAAATCCCTGCCACACATGCCCTTGCCGAGCAGATCGGCGACTGGCTGGAGGCGCGCAGCGTGAGCGCATGGCTGGCCCTCAGCTGGAGCGAGGAACAGGTGCGGGGTGCGCTGCATGGCACAGACCTAATCATTGTGCTGGGTGGAGATGGCTCCACGCTGCGCGCGGCCCGCATGGCCGCCGGTTTTGCCACCCCGATCCTGGGCGTCAACATGGGGCGGCTGGGATTCCTCTCAGAGCTCACGCCGGAGACGTGGAGCGATCGGCTGCCGGAGGTGCTGGAAGGCAGGTACTGGGTGGAGGAGCGCATGATGCTCAAGGCAGAGACCTGGCGCGACAGTGCCCTGATCGACGAGCATCTGGCACTGAATGATGTAGTCGTCAGCCGGGGTGCACTGGCGCGCGTGGTGCGGCTCAGCACAGAGATCGACGGTGATCACCTGACCACCTACGTAGCCGACGGCCTGATCATCAGCACGCCGACCGGGTCAACGGCCTATGCCCTGGCCGCCGGCGGGCCGATCCTGCCGCCTGAGTTGCGCAACATCCTGATCCAACCGATTGCACCGCACCTGACGCTCGACCGGGCGATCGTCCTCTCCGAGGGCACACGTGTGCGTGTGAGGGTGAGTACCGATCATCAGGCCATCCTTACCGTTGATGGCCAGTTCGAGTTCGAGATGAAAGACCACGACTGCGTGGAGGTGCAGGCCAGCGAGCATGTCAGCCGGTTTGTGCGGCTGGGGAAGCGCACGTATTTCTATCAGGCCCTGCTGTCACGCCTGGAGCCCCGCCTTTACGACAATCAACACTAACTGATCAGAGCGACCCATGACACAGACCAGTGAAACAGTAACCGCAACTATCTCAGAAGAAAAGCTGTACTGCACTGTCCATCCGGATGTGGAGACCAGTTTGCGCTGCAACCGGTGCGGACGCCCGATGTGTACCCGCTGCGCCGTCAGAACGCCGGTGGGGTATCGGTGCAAAGAGTGTGTACGTGGCCAGCAGCAGACATTCTTCAATGCAAGCACCCGCGATCAGATCATCCAGGCTGCGATCAGCGTGGTGCTGGGCGCAGTGGCCACGGGCCTGGTGAGCCTCTTCCTGGGGATGCTGGGCTTCTACGGGCTGTTCCTGGCCTTCATCGCCGGTTCGGCGGTAGGGGGCGGCATCGCCGATCTGGCCCATCGGGCTGCTGGCAGGCGGCGTGGCCGCTATTCGTGGCTGGTCGTTGCAGGCGGCATTGGGGCCGGTGCGATGATCGGGGGCCTTATATCCGGCGCTATGCTGTTTGAACTGATCGGCTGGATGATTTTCACCGGGTTTGCCATCAGTGCGGCAGTGGGGCGCCTGCGGCTGGGCCGCTAGCCACTCATCCTGAACGGAGTCGGTAGACAGCCGGACAGACAGCAGGGAGATAATCGAACAGTTGCTATGCTGAGTGAAATCACGATCGAGAACTTTGCCATCATCGACAATCTGACACTGGAGTTCGCGCCCGGTTTCAACGTGCTGACAGGGGAAACCGGGGCCGGTAAGTCAATCATCCTTGATGCCGTCTCCCTGCTGCTGGGGTCACGCGCCGATAACACCGACATTCGTACCGGCACGGATCGGGCAACGGTGGAGGGTATCTTTGTGCTGGGTGAAGGCCCCGTGCGCGATCATGTTAATGCCATCCTGGCGCGTGAGGAGCTGCAAGGAGACGTGCCCGATACAGTGGTGCTCGCTCGCGAGGTTCGGCGCGGCGGGCGCAACATATGCCGCATCAACGGGCGAACGGTGCCGCTAACGCTGTTGCAGGAGGTCGCCGAGGGGCTGATCGACATCCACGGCCAGACTGAGTATCTGTCTCTATTGAAGCCCTCCACCCACATCGATCTGCTGGACCGCTACGGCGGGTTGATGGAACAGCGCAGGGCATTCAGCAGGCTGGTTGAGAAGCTGTACGAGCTGCGCCGCGAATTGAAGGAACTGATGGAGAACGAGCAGGCATTTAAGCATCGGGCCGAGATGCTCACCTACCAGATCGAGGAGATCGAGGCAGCCCGGCTGACGGTCAACGAGGAGGAAGAGCTGCGCCAGGAGGCCAAACTGCTGGGCAGTGCCGAGGCGCTTGCCGAGGCGGCGGCTGAGGCTCACACGGCGCTGTTTGAGGCCGATGAAGCCGGTCTCTCAGCCAGTGACCAGATCGGCATAGCCGTCGCCGCGCTGGCGCGGCTGGCCCGTATCGACGAGAACACAAAGGACCTGGCCGACCTGGCCGAGTCGATCTCGATCCAAATGGAGGAGCTTGGTCGCGGGCTGTCTCATTATCAGGATCGCATCGAGTTTGACCCGGCACGGTTGGCCGAGGTGGAGCTGCGCCTGGACCTGATCAACCAGCTCAAGCGCAAGTACCTGTGCGACTCGATCGCCGAGATACTGGAGAAGACTGAACAGGCCCGTGCAGAGCTGGAACGCATCAGCAACAGCGACGCACGCATTGAGGAGCTGCACGCCCGGGAGGCACAGTTGCTGATTGAGATCGGGCGCGAGGGGGCAGCGCTGTCACGCGCCCGCGCCGAGGCAGCCACCTCGCTTTCAGAAGGAGTTGAACGCGAGCTGGCCGACCTGAGGATGGAGAACGCACGGTTCAGCGTGGCCCTTGAGCAGGTGGATGACGCAGACGGCGCACCAGTGGGTGATTACCGGGTAGGCTTTGACCGGACAGGCATTGATCGCGTGGAGTTCCTGATCTCGCCCAACCTGGGCGAACCGTTGAAGCCCATTGCCCGCATTGCCTCCGGCGGTGAGACCTCGCGCATCATGCTCGCGCTCAAATCAACACTGTCGCGAGCAGATGACACACCCACGCTGGTATTCGACGAGATCGACGCGGGGATTGGCGGGCGCATCGGTGCTGTGGTGGGGCACAAGCTGTGGATGCTCTCGCAGGAGCACCAGACGTTTGTGGTCACCCATCTCCCGCAGCTGGCGGGATTTGCCGACAGACACTTTAAGGTTGAGAAGATCACACGACAGGATCGGACGGTCACACAGGTGCAGATGCTGGACCACGAGGCCCGGGTGGAGGAGCTGACCGCCATGTTCGGCACGGAGGCCCACTCCGCACGCCAGAACGCCCGGGACCTGCTGAGCTACATCGAGCAGATCAAACAGCAGCAGGCGTCCGCGGCAGGTTGAGTGTCAGACCAGGCAGGCAGCGCAACCGCCTGACCACAGCAGACCGATCGGCGGGTGCAGCGCCGGATTAAGCTCCCCCGCTGCGCCCGCTGCTTAATATGTTACAGCAAAGGCTTACTCCTCTTCCTCGTCGTACACCTCGTCTTCCCATTCCTCATCAAGATAATCAAGCTCCAGGGGACGCAAGCGGACAACCTGCAGTGCCGCGTGGCACTCGGGGCAGGTGATAGGATCCCACAGCTCAACATCATCCTTGATCCATATCGCGGCGAGGCATTCGGGGCAGCGGGCTTTCTCGCGTCCCGTCTTGTTGGGAGACATACCTGAGAACTCCTGAACTGACGAGTTTGAGCAGCAGCCTGTTAAGTTAATACCTCATGCATATATCATAGATTGTGCAGTCGGTCAAGATCAGCCGCGTATCTCCGGCGGCATGGCGGGCCGAACAGCCCTCACCGTGAACGCAGGAAGCGGTCAATGCGGGCAGCGGTCTGTTCCCAGGTAGGGTGAGAGGCAAAGCGCTCGCCCGCAGCGAGGCTCATCTGGAACAGGCGTCCCCGATCGGCGAGTAGATCGCTAAGACGCTGGCTGAGCGCCGCGGGGTTCTCCGGGGGAATCAAGAACCCGGTGATCCCATCGTCGATGATCTCGTGGGCTGCCCCTGCCGTCGTGGCGATAGCTGGAAGACCGCATGCCATCCCTTCCAGATAGACAATGCCAAAACCTTCATATGAGGAGGGCACACACAGCACATGGCTGTCCATCAGGAGGGCATGCAGATCGGGATCCGGCAGGGGGCCGTGCAGCGAGACATACCTCCCGATCCCCAGCGTCTCAATGCGGCGCCGGACGCGCCGGGCATAGGCCGGGTCAGCGGTGGTGCTGCCCACCACATCGAGATGCCAATCCCGCGAGGGCAGCAGAGCAAGCGCGTCGAGCAGGGTGTGGAGACCTTTGCGTGGGATCAGGTTACCGACGAAGATGATTCGGAGCCCATCAGCCCCGGCCAGACGCGCGGAAATCCGCCCCGGCTCCGGGGGAGCAACCCGCAGGCGGCTTCCTGCCGGATAAGCAACTACCGATGGCCGTGTGCTGCCGACCAGCGATTCCACCACAGCGCGTGTGGTTTGGCTGTTGAAGACAAAGCCATCACATGAAGCAAGATAGTGGCGCTCCACGGAGCGGTAAAACGTCCGCAAGAGGGGTGGATGCCGCTCACTGATACGTAGATGGTGCACGATTGAGATCACCGGGTAACGAGCCTGCTTTTTCAGCCGATAGTTGAGCAGGGCCAGCGAGGGGTGGTTCAGCTCGTCCTGGAGGAGCAGGTCAAACGGCTCCCCGGCCAGCCGACGAAGGAGAGCCGCAGAAAAGTTATCCACCAGATGGCGGGGGTAGCTGCGCCAGGGCAGCGAGATCACCTTGACCTGCTCACCCTGACGCCGTAGATAGGTCACCAGCTCGCGGTCATACAGGTAGCCGCCAGAGATGGTATCAAGGCTGCCGTAGATGATCAGCCCAATATACACCGCTAGCGTTCCTGGCGGTAAGACGCCCAGGCGATCTCATTCTCCCAGATGGTAACAGTGACGGCGCTGATGTTCTGCGCCTTGATGCGGGCCGACATCGCCTGTGCGAAGATGCGGGCGAAATGCTCGATGCTGGGGTTCAGCCCTTTGAACTCCTCCAGTTCGTTGAGGGTCTTATCGCGGTAACGGGCCACCAGCTCGTTGAGATTAGCCTCCACATCGACGATGTCCACCAGATACCCGTGTTGATCGAGATCGTGTCCCTCGAGCATCAGCTCGACACGATAATGGTGCGAGTGCCAGTTGTTCTCAGGGCCCCAGTCGCCGCCGATGAGAAAGTGCTGGGCGACAAAGTCACGCTGCACGGCAAGCCGGTACATTAAACTCCCTTTCAGATGTGTGATCCGCTTAATGCTCTGATTTTACACAAACGACTCGAGGATTTGCAGCGTTTGATCGACGAGGTTGGCCCACTCGAAGCGCTCAAGCTCCGCGGCGGTGTTGGCAGCGAGCCGTTCGCGCTGGCCCGGCTCAAAGGCATGGGCGATCACGTCTACCATCGCGTCAACGTCGATATAGGGGATCAGCAACCCGTTGACGCCGTGATGCACCACCTCCGGGTTGCCGCCCTTATCGCTGGCCAACACAGGAGTCCCCACATAGAGCGACTCAAGCAGAACGTGGGACAGGCCCTCATAGCCGGAGTAGAGCAGGGTATAGTCGGCAGCCCTGAAGTAGAGCAGGATATCATCGCGCGAGATGCTGCCCACAAACATGACGCGGTCGCCCAGGCCCAGGTCGGCAGCCAGTGCCTCCAGTGAGGGGCGAACAGCCCCATCACCTGCAACAACCAGCCGGATGCCGTCAAGCCGGGCCAGGGCACGCAAGCTGTGATCGATGCCCTTCCACGGGGTGAGCCGGGCCGCGGTGAACAGCAGTGGCCCCTGGGGCAAGCCCAGTATGCGGCGCGCCCCGGCCTGATCGACCGTCGGGATGCGGCCATGAATGCGCAGTGCGTTGTAGATCACGCTGACCTTTAGCGGATCAACCCCCCAGTTAACCACCATACGCTTTAGATAGGCACTGGGTACGATAATATGATCGCAAGAGCGGGCCAGACGGGCGCGGCTGATCTTGTTCAGTTCGGCAAGAGGGCTATATAGCCCCGACTGGAAATCGTCTATATCTGTATCTGGCGGGACCCAGCCGCGGTTCATCGCACGCTCCCAGGCGGGGTCGCCGACGATCTTGGCGATGCGGGGCGCGATCACCGGCGGTAGCGGGACGGAGAGGCTGTGAATATAGGCCAGATCATGGCCGGGCCAGAGCCGGGCAGCAGTGCGATAATAGTCCCACTGGCGAAGGGGGTAGAGCCGGCGCGGGATGCGGGTCACCGGATAGGGATAGTCATCAGCGGGGCCATCGCCAAAGGTAAGCACCGTCGCCTGATGGCCGCGGGCGATCACCTCGGGCAGGAAGTGTTTGAGATAGGTCGCAGGCCCCCCCGATTCGGGGGCGAAGATGCCGGAAGCAACAAAAAGGCGCATATTCCCACTGCCTGTTTATGCCGAAACCCGAAGCAGGATTATAGACAGCATCGGGGAGGATAACCAGTGGTTGCCGCCGGGCGAAACCGGCACCGGGAGGGGTGTAGAGCGTCATTGACGCTGGGATGTGAATATGTTAGGATGTGCCCGCATTCAAGGTAGATAGAGGGACAATGTCGACCAGCCTGGCCCATAAACAGTGGCAGACCAAGCCACCCCCTCCACCCGAGTTCATCGCAAGCGTGGCTGATCTGGGGCTGCACCCGGTACTGGCACAGGTACTCCACGGGCGCGGCTTCCGCGGTAGAGACGAGATCGCCAGTTTTCTGGAACCCCACGAGTACAGCCAGGACGACAATCCCTTTCGCATGGCCGGGATGGTTGAGGCGGTCTACCGTCTGCGCATGGCGATCCGGAATGGAGAGCCTATCGCCGTTTATGGCGACTTCGACTGCGATGGTGTGACGGCCACTGTTCTGCTGACCGGCGTGCTGCGCGCGCTTGGCGCAGATGTCCGGCCTTACATCCCCGATCGAGTCGATGAAGGATACGGCCTGAACAGCCCGGCGCTCGAAACCCTGGCCGCAAAGGGCGTCAGGGTGGTGGTGACAGTTGACTGCGGCATCCGCTCGATTCAGGAGGTGATCGACGGGAACAGCTATGGGCTGGACATGATCATCACCGATCATCACAGTGTGGGGCCAGAGATCCCGCCTGCGCTGGCTGTGATCAACCCCCAGCGCGCGGACTGCGCTTATCCGGAGAAGCGGCTGGCCGGGGTGGGGGTAGCCTACAAGCTGGCGCAGGCATTGTTTATGGAAGCCCAGCGCCGCGGCATTAAAGAGGCACGGGAGTGGCGCCCGGAGGACTGGCTCGACCTGGTGGCAATTGGGACGGTGGCCGACATCATGCCGCTGGAGGGCGAGAACCGTGTGCTCGTCCGCCGCGGCCTGAACCGCCTGAACAGGCCGCAGCGGCCCGGCCTGCTGGCCCTGTACGAGGCCGCCGGGATCAAGGCAGGGCAGGTCACCTCAACCACCATTGGCTTTGGCATCGGGCCGCGCATCAACGCCGCCGGGCGGCTGCGCTCGGCCATGCTGGCCTATGACCTGCTTGCTGCGCCAGATATCGAGGGCGCCCGGCCGCTGGCTAAGAAGCTGAACGATATCAACGATAAGCGGCAGGAGAAGACCCAGCAGATGCAGAAATGGGCCAAGGAGGCGATGGTCAAGCCAGCCTCACGTGCCCTGCTGTTCGCCGCCGACGCTCGTTTCGAGCAGGGGCTGGTCGGGCTGGTCGCCGGGCGCCTGACCGAGCAGTATTACCGGCCCGCTGTGGTGATACATATCGGCAAGGATAGGAGCCACGGGTCATGCCGCAGCATCCCGGAGTTCCACATCACGCGGGCGCTGGAGAGGTGTGACGATCTGCTGGTACGCTACGGCGGGCACGCGGCAGCAGCGGGGTTCACCGTGCGCAATGAGAACATCCCCGCGTTGGGGGCACGCCTTGCCGAGATCGCCGCGGATGCGCTGGCCGGTCGCGATCTGGCCCCCACCCTTGAGGTCGACGCCGAGATAGCGCTGAGCGACATCACCCCCGATCTGGTGGCAGCACTGGAACGGCTGGAGCCGACCGGGGAGGGCAACCCGCAGCCCACGTTCGCCACACGTGATGTGACGATCCGGAGCCGTCAGGTGGTGGGGGCCAATGGCCAGCATCTCAGGCTGCGGCTGGAGCAGGATGGCACGTGGATGGATGCGATCGCCTTCCGCCGCGGTGGCCAGATCAAGAACCTCCCGGAGCGCGTGGACATAGCCTATCAACTGAAACGAGATGAGTGGAACAGCAGGCGGCGCATCAAGCTGCACGTGTGCGATATATGGCCTGCGGAGGCGTGATGACAGAGTCCTTTCAACCAGCCACCCTGGTGACAGGTGGGGCGGGCTTCATCGGCAGCAATCTGTGCGGGGCGCTGCTGGCGCGCGGTGAGCGGGTGATCTGCCTGGATAACTTCGACGGCTACTACAGCCCCGCCCGCAAACGCGACAACGTCGCGGCGTATCTGGGGCAGCCGGGGTTCACCCTGATCGAAGGGGATATCCGCGATCGCGGCCTGATCGGGCGGGTATTCGCAGAGCATCGCCCGCAGCGCGTCGCGCACCTGGCCGCGATGGCCGGGGTGCGCTACTCGATTGAGCGCGCCGCCCTGTATGCCGAGGTCAACATCCAGGGGACGATCCACCTGCTGGATGCCGCGCGTGACGCAGGGGTGATCAACTTCGTACAGGCGTCAACATCATCGGTCTATGGGGATACCGATCAAAGCCCCTTTGTGGAAGACCAGCCCACCGACCGGCCCCTTGCTCCATACCCGGCCACCAAGAAGGCCTGCGAGGTGATCGGCCATGCCTATCATAACCTGTTTGGCCTGAACTTCACGGCGGTGCGCTTCTTCACAGTTTATGGCCCCCGCGTCAGGCCGGACATGATGGCCTACATGGTAATCGAGCGCATCCTGAACGGCCAGGAGATCGTGCTGTTTGACGGCGGCGAGATGTACCGCGATTGGACCTACGTCGATGATATCGTCGCAGGGTTGACCGCTGCGCTTGACACACCGCTGGGTTACGAGATCATCAACCTGGGGCGGGGCGAGCCGGTGCGGCTGGGCGACTTCGTGACGATCATCGAGGGGCTGGTGGGCAAGGAGGCGCGGATCAGGAGCGTGCCCGCCCCGCCCAGCGAACCGCCACGCACCTTCGCCAGCATCGAGAAGGCGCGCCGCCTGTTGGGATACAATCCCCATGTTTCAATCAAAGAGGGCCTGGTTCACACCTGGGCCTGGTATCAAACCATCAACCAGACTGTATCGGAGTGAAGATCAGGTTGAGCACATCACACGACAACACAGATTCGATGCTGTGGCGCATCGCCCGCGTGGTCGCCCTGGCCGTGCTGTTGATCCTGATCATGCTGCCCGGCGCCACGACCGGGCACGCCCAGCCCGTCAGCGATCTGAGGTTCGGGCTGGTTGATGCCTATGCCGCAGGCCAGGCTGCCTATGACTCCGGTGCAAGCTGGGAGATCATCACCTTCCGCTGGGATCAGCTCCAGCCGGGCGCACCGGGCGAATGGAACGCCGATCCGGCGATCGACGAATGGCTGGCCGCGTCGCGCAGCGCCGGGCGTGAGGTGGTGGGCGTGCTGGTGGGCACGCCATCCTGGGCCACCGAGGGGAACCCCGGCACAGGGGTGCCGGCAGGGCTGTACCTCGCTGCCAACGACCCGGCCAACACCTGGGCCAGCTTTGTACGGCAGACAGTGAACTACTACAGCCCCAGGGGGATCAACCGCTGGGTGATCTGGCGGGAGCCCAACGTGCCCGCCGGGGTCCTCGGATACCGGTGGGATGGCACCGTTGAGGATTACTATCAACTGGTCAAAGTGGCGTATGTTGTCGCTAAAAACGCCAACCCGAACGCGCTGATCCACCTGGGGGGGGTTAATGAGTTCGATCCGGCCTGGTTTGGCCGCTTTCTCGACGTGGCAATCGCAGATATCACCGCAGTTTCGAACAACTACTACTTCGATGTAGCAACGGTGCATGCGTACTTCTCGCCAGAGCGAGTCAACGCGCTGGTGGCAAACACCTATTACCTGATGGACAGCAAAGGCGTGCCACTCAAAGAGGTATGGGTCAACGAGATCGCCGCCCGCCCTGCCGTTGATCCTGACACTTACGACACGCCGCCCATTCTGCGCGAGCACCAGAACATCTCAGTGGAGCAGCAGGCCGCTTATATCATCCAGGCATATGCACTGGCCTTCGATGCGGGCGCCAGCCGGGTGGCCGTCCGGCAGCTGGTAGATAACCTGACGGCAGATAATCAGGAGGCATATGGCCTGATCCGCGAGGATGGTACCGCCCGGCCTGCATATGGAGCCTATCAGCTCGTCACCCGCTATTTCAGCGGCTTTGTCTTCGCTCGCCGCGTGGATGAGGAAACATTCCCGCTGATCGACTACGTGCGCCTCACCGGGCGGCAACGTGTGGTGCATGTGGCCTGGGCGCGCAGCGAGCTCAACGCCACGCTGATCATCCCGGCCCGCACCACACGGGCCGCATTGATCGACCTCTATGGCAATCAGTGGATCGTCGAGCCTGAGGGCGGCGAATATCGGGTGGTGGTAGGCGGGGCTGAGTGCAACGACCCCCAGGAAGGGTGCCTGATCGGCGGGGCGCCCTGGCTGCTGGTTGAGGAAGGCGTCGAGAATCCACTGGATACCCCCGCACCGGCTGTGCGCGTCGAACAGGGGGGCGAGCTGCCCACCCCGGTGGCCTTCCCGACCCCCACATTGACCCCCACCCTGGCCCCCACAGAGACGCCGCAGCCTTCACCAACGGTGGGGATGACCCCAACTGCACCACCCACCGAGGAGGCATCTCCCACAGCCGCTGTGTCCTCGACCGAGGTCGCTGAGGTGGCGTCGGAGCAGCCGCCGGCGGTGCCTCCTCAACCTGACACGCTCCGCCCGACGGGAGTACAGGCCATGCTTCCCTTCGGGCTGATCGGCCTGGGGGTGGTTGTGATCGCAGCCGGAGTTGTATATTACCTTGCGGGCCGCAGGGCTGGTGAGGCAGCATCTCTCGCCGGGGAACCGGCAGACGAATCCGGCCCAGAGGGTGATGCAGGGGATAAGAAAGCCGCCCCTGACGACGAAGGCCCGGAACACGACAAATAGGCATGCTGTAGGCCTGTATAGAAAAGCGCCCTGGTATCTGCAAGAGGGTATTTTGTGTTCAGGCCGGGCGCAGCTCAGCCGGTAGCAGGCCGTCCTGAAGCAAGGATGATGCGCAGCTCTTTGATCACATTCTCCAGCCGCACAATGGACCGCTCCGGCTGATCGCGCCATTTCAGTTCAACACCCCCCTCCTCCAGACTGCGCTTACTGATGGTCAGCCGCAGCGGGATGCCGATCAGATCGGCATCGGCGAACATCACACCGGGGCTAAGGCCGCGGTCGTCATACAGCACATCGATCCCGGCGGTGGATAGGTCTGCATAAAGCTTTTCAGCAGTCTCCGCTGCTGCCTCATCACGCGTCAGAGCGACCAGGTGGACGTCATAAGGGGCCAGGAAGCGCGGCCAGATGAGGCCATCTTCATCGTGGTGACGCTCAATGACCGCAGCCAACAGTGCCTCCAAGTCAAGCGATGCAAAAGCCAGCATCACTGGCCGGGGGCGGCCCTCCGGGCCCAGATAGGTCATCCCGGCAGTGGGGGCTGGCGCATGATACATCCCCAGGCGGTCAACAGATTCCACTCCCAGTTCGGCCCCGCACAGCGGGCAGGTGGCCCTGTCGGGGGCCAGAGCGACATCCGAGATGATGCTGACAGTGAAGTCACGGGGGATGCTGGCATTGATGTAGTGATACCCCGTCTCGTTGGCGCCGGTGGCGAAGTTCGCCATCGTCTCCAGCGAGAGATCGCCCACTGCAAACAGGCCGGAACCGCCCGGCTCCTGCGCCACCTTGAGGCCGATCGGGCTGGCATAGCCGGGCACTGCCCCGACCTGCCTGATGGCCTCCTCTGAGGCAGGCTCAAGCGATCTGGCCCTGAGCAGTGACAGCAGCTTGGCCTCAGAGACATCCAGATCGCCACGCAGCATCACCAGGACAGTCTCGGTCTGGTCATCGGCCAGGCGACAGGTGTAGAACACTGCTTTAAGGGTCTGCTGCGGTTCAAGGCCCAGGAAAGCACACAGGTCGACGATTGTTTTGCAGTCAGGTGTGCTGACTTTCTCTAGCGGGCGGAGATCGCCCTGACCAGCATCACCGCGGCGGAAACGAGCCACATCCGCCATAGCCGTATACTCACACGATGTGCAGCGCCTCATCTGCTGCTGCCCCTGCTGGTGAGGGAGCACAAGGGCAAAAGCGGGATGCGACTCGGGCGGGACGGCTTCTGCCAGCCAGGCCGTTACCCCCAGCTGCTCGATGGTGGAGAGCACAGCCGTCCGCAGGTGCGCTGCCCTTTCCTCAGGGCCTGTGTCCTCCGGCAGCAGGGCGCACAGATCGCACCCGTACGCCCCGGCAGGCCGGGTCAAAACAGCCGGCGTGGCAGCCATGTGAAACAGGAAGCGGGGCAGGTCCTTGTAGCTTTCCACATCATGGCGGGCCAGCCGGACGAAGGCGTCGGGCGGGTCAAATCCGGCAGGCAGATGGACTTCCTGAGCGGGCAGAGTGGCAAGCACACCACGGATCAGATCCTCCAGCCGCCGCATAACACGCCAGCCCAGCGGCAGATAACCCCACCGGCCCGCCGCAAGCTGTCTGGCCAGCCCCGCACGGGTCATCAGACGGGGGGCATGACGGGACAGATCGGCAGGGGCATCACGCAGCGTGCGTCCAAAGAGGGTTGACAGGCGCATGGGGTGCCTCCTCAAGGGCCTGCGATGAGGATTAATTCGAGAGAGAGTAAAGATATGAGCAGCGCTCAGGATAATTGCCCGTCGAGTCGACCACAACCAGGCGGATCCAGTACTGGCCGTTCTCAAACGCCGCGGTGGACAGAGTCCCCAGCAGGCCATTTGACACCTGCAAGTACCCGGTATGGAAGGTCACGAAGTCGGCAGGGGTGGTTGTGCCCTCGCGCCGGATCTCCAGCTTGTAAAACGCAAAATCCGGGTGAACCGCACTGCCGTAGAACTCCTGAATGCCGCTCAATACTGCCCCTACAGGTGGCGATGTGATCATTGAGTCGGGGCTGGTGCAAGCGCCGTCCGTCGCCGATTGGGTGGGGGGAAGAGTGGGTTCAGGGGTTGGGGCGGCAACGGTCGGGGTAGGTGATGCCGTGCTGCCCGGCGCGGCAGTGGCAACCGGGGTGGCGCTCACCACGGGCGTCACCGGCGGCACGTAGATCACCTCCCCCGCCGACACACGGGCTGTGGTCCGGCAATTGCCCGCCTGGAGCCGGTCAACGGTCAGCCCGTAAGCTAGCCCAATGCGGAACAGATTGTCGCCGGGCCTGACGGTGTATGGGATCCAGTCTGCCGGAACCCGGCAGGCAGCGGGAGGCACGGTCGGTGTGGTCCCGGCGGGGGGCGGTGTACGCGGCAGTAGGGCGGTGGGTGTCGAAGTGGCCACCGGGGTGGGCGATGGCGTGATGGGTGACGGCACGACAGGCGACGGGCTGACCTGTGGCGAGAGTGTGACCATCGGCGACGGCCCAAGAGTGGGGATGCGATAGGTGGTGGGCGAAGGCTCAATCTGCCCGGCCAACGCGTCCGGGTTATCATTGATCGCCAGCAGCACAGCACCCAGCACGGTAGCCGCGATGACCAGCAGAACGGCCAGCCCGGCGACGGCCTGCTGCATCGGGCCTGGCTTCATGCTTCCTCCGTTTCCAGCCGGATGGGGCTGTGGGGGATCAGCACATGGAACGTTGTGCCATATCCCTTCCGGCTTTCCAGCCAGATGCGCCCACCATGAGCTTCCACCAGCGCCCTGGTCAGTGAGAGGCCCACGCCGGTATCGCCCAACCCTTCGATCAGGGGGTTGTCAGCGCGATACTTGCGCATAAACACCCGCTCGAAATCCTCGTCGTCGATGCCCACGCCGGAGTCCTCAACCGCAATATACAGACAGGGCGTCGCGATGTCCTCGCCGACAGCAGGCAGCACAGCCCGGCGCGAGTCGATGGTCAGCCAGATTTCGCCGCTCACAGGGGAGGCGAGTGCCGCATTGGCCAACAGGTGGTTGAGAATCTGGGCCACTGCATCACGATCTGCCGTAACCTGGGGGATTTCATCCACGATGGACAGGCGCAGGGTAAGCTCCTTCTCACGATACTGGTCGGTCAGTGCTGTGATCACTTCTTCGGCCACCAGCACCACATTAACCTTCTCCGGCTCGATCTGGAGTCGTCCCTTATCAAGGGCCGTGATGCGGATCAGGTCATCCAGCAGCGCCCCCATACGCTCGGTGTTGGACTTCACGCGCTGTAAGAACTTGCGCTGCAGGGAGCCCAGGATGCCCACCTGCTCACCCAGCAGCACATCGGTATACCCGATGATGGAGCTCATCGGTGTGCGCAGCTCCTGCGCGATCGAGGCAATCACTTCATCATGCGAATCGCTCTGCTGGCCTGCGGCGACGGCGTCGACCGCCCGGTTGGTTGCGGCAAGCTGCTGCTCCAGTTCGGCCATCGCTTCGCGCGTGCGGATGAGCTGGGCCTCCAGATTCTCGACTGCTGCCGACCGTTCCGCCAGTTCGGCCTGAAGCGCAGAGACTCGCGCCTCGTAAAGGGCGACATCCACCTGCTCGCCCTCCTCCCGCTGCTGCAGGAGCTCGTCAATGCGAGCCTGCGCCTCGGCGCGTGTCTCAGCCAGGCTCTGCTGCAGGCGTGCCGTCTCCTCCGTTTTGCTGGCCAGCTCTTTCTCCACAGCACGCAGGGCCGCCTCGACCTCGACCATCTGGGTGCGCAGATCGCCCAGGGCACGGGTCTTGTCAGCGAGCTGGGCCTCCAGCGTCTCGACCAGCGCGGCACGGTCAGCCAATTGAGCCTGAAGCTGCTCCATCGCGGCCCGATCCTGCTCGTCCATCGCCGCCTCGGCTCGCAGCGCACCATCACCCAGCGCAGCTTCGGCACGCAGTTCGGCCAGCTCGGCCTGCAGGCGTGCGATCTCGGCGGCCTGCGCACCCACGCGGAGCTGCAGCGGCTCAAGCTCGCGGGTGCTGCTCAACCCCTGGGCAAGCTGCTCACGCAGCGCCTCGATCACCGCCTGGGACTCGGTGAGACGGGCCTGCAGAGTAACGCTCTCGCGAGCCTTAAGCGCCAGCTGCTCCTGCAGGAACGAAACCTCTTGCTGCGTGATGGAGGCCTGAGTCAGCCTGGTGCGCAGCGCGACGATCTCGGCCTGAGCAGCGAGGCGGGCTTCCTCATACTGGCGCTCCAACGCTGCACGATCCGCCGACGGCGCAGGCGCCCCCATCACCACCCCGCTGCCACGCAGTGCCTCGATCTCACGCTCCAGGTCGGCGATGCGCCGTAGCTCAATCGAGAGACGGCGGTTCTCCGCCTCGATCTCCTCGATGCGGTTGACGCGCTCAAACAGATGGTCGCGCTCCTGGGTGAGCCGATCCCGCTCATCCAGAAGCTGATCGCGAGCACGCTCCAGCGCCTCCAGCCGCGCCTCCAGCCGCTCAAAATCGGGGGCCAACGATGCCTCACGACCGTCATCGACAGCCTGCGCACGCAGCGCCTCTTGCTCCGCACGAAGCTGCTCGACTTCAGCCGCTGCTGCCTTCAGGCGCTCATATTCCTGCCGCAGCCCCTCGGCCTCCTCGGCGCGACGGTAAGCATCGCGCACATAGGTTTTCATCTCCTCGAGCTTGCGCTGGGCCTCGTTCAATTCAGCGGTGCGGGCGGTCAGCTCATCGGCAAGCGAGACAAGCTTGATCGACTCCTCGGCAGTGGCCCGCTGCTGCTCCTCAAGCATATCCTCATGCCGCTCCACGCTGGTCAGCGCGGCGGTGACCAGCGGTCCCAGCCGGTCGAGCAGGTTGCGCTCCTCGTCACTGAGCTGCCGCTCCGAGTAGGGCGTCCCCACGATCAACAGCCCCAGCCGCTCCTCCCCGCGTGCCAGCGGCTGGATGTAGGCCGGGCCGAGATGTGATATCTGCAGGTGGTCGTACAGATCGCGCAGCTCACGGTTATTGCGCGAGGGCATCAGGCGCATCTGGCGCAGGCGGCCCAGCGCATTGACCATGGTGGGGTGATTGGCCAGGTTAAGGAAGCTTTCATCCAGATAAACCTGGGCGATGTTGTCATAGCCCCCTACAATCGCCGCCTGTTCCATCGTGTCATTGACAATAGCCAGCACGGCGATATCGGCACGCAGAGCAGTAGCAACCGCGCGCGGGGCGCGCCGGACGATCTCCTCCGCGTCCAGCGTGCCAAGTAGTTCCCCCAGTGACTCCACCACCTCAAGCAGTTTAGGCTGCGAGACGGGCCGCCCTGCTGCGGGCTGCTCGACTTCCTCCTCGGTGGGCTGCTCCTCGACTGCAAGCAGGCTGGGCTGTGTGGCCTGGCCTGACGAGGGCGCAGCAGCTGCCGGGGCCGATCCCCGAGCAGGCAGGGGGGGTAGGGCGGCGGTAGAACGGCTTGGCTCGAAATCATCCCAGTGTAGCAGCTGCTCAACCACATGACGGTAAGCCACGGCAGCAAGCATCGGCATGACGATGATCTGGCCCAGGCGCACGGCTGCGGCCACATCACCCAGGCCGGGCCTGACCAGATGCACAGCCGCCGCAGCCCCCAGCAGGATCAGCATGATGCCTTTCAGGAAGGGGTCGTATAGATAGCGGGTGCGTGTCAGCATCCAGACCAGGCCAACCGCCGCAAGGACGATCTGGGCCAGCGCCCACGCACGGTCCAGCCACAGGCCGTTGAAAAGCATCTCGCCAGACAGGGAGAACCAGAAATAGTAGGTGCCCACAAAACCGATGACCGCCATGCCCGTCAGCGCCCCGTGCACCACATCGGGAACGAAATTGCGGCGCAGCAAGTCGGGGTCATCCATGGTGATGAAGGCCCAGGCCAGCGCGATAATCGACACCGCGTCGGCCAGCCGTTCCACCGGAGGCAGCAGTACATTGCGTGGCAGCAGGCCGCGCCAGGCCAGCAGCGCGGCCACCAGCATCACCAGGCGCATAAAAAACAGCCCGGCGGCGGCGATAGTTAGCCGCGCCGTGCCGGCATCACGCTCGCGCATCCATTGCCCAAAGCTGATCGCCAGCGCGGCCTCAACGGCAAAAAGGATAATGAAGTGGTAAACCAGGCTGCCCGGCGGCTGGCCTACAAGGTCTAATATCTGCTCGAACAAGGTTCTTTCCCCCTGCCTGGACGCTTCACCGCGATTATATCACTTAACCGGCAAGAGTGCTGTCCACCACCACAGCGGGTGCAGGTAGCCGCCCCCTGCTGGACAGACGCACGGGAAAAGATAGAATAGCCACAGATCGAAGCACATTATTTGGAAGGCAAGCGATGCACAGGATCGCCAGACTGCTGCGCTGGAACCGCGCCAGCGCCTATCTCATGAGCGCCTTTGTGCTCCTTATCGGCCTGATCATCTATGTATGGTGGCCGCTGGCCGAGGAATATCTCTCCCTGGTGGACTGGCAGGGCCGCTGGTGGCTGCAGATCGACTGGCTGCTGATCGGCATCTTCGTGGTGATGTCGCTGCTGTTGATGGCCGAGGCCGACTTAAGAAGCGACCTGTTGACTGCTGTAGTGGGGGCCGGTGGCGGGCTGGTGATTGAGAGCTGGGGGACTCAGACGGCGATCTGGACTTACTATACTCATGAGCGCCCTCCGCTGTGGATCATCCCGGCCTGGCCCATAGCCAGCCTGGCGATTGTGCGCATCTACCGGCTGCTGCATCACCTCGCCAGCCGCCGCGTGAGCGACAAGGTCATGCATGCCACCTACTGGCTGATCCTGCCAGCTTTTTACGCCCTTATGCTGATCTTCGTGTGGCCCACACTGGATCGGTCGCTAACCCTCGCAGCCCTGGTGTTGTGCGCGCTGCTGATCGCCTCCCCCACCGATCACCGGACCGCCGTGATGATGTTTGCTGCCGGCGCAGGGCTGGGCTATTTCCTTGAGCTGTGGGGCACCACCCGGCTGTGCTGGACGTACTACACGCTGGAACAGCCACCGCTGTTCGCGGTGCTGGCGCATGGTATGGCCGCGCTGGCCTTCTGGCGGGTTGATCTGCTGCTGCGACAGCTCTACGGGCGGTGGCAGGCCCGCCGATCAGCGCATCACCCCGCCATGACGCAAAAAGCCGCCCGCAGCATGGACAGCCGGAGCAGCATCATCGATGGTGAGAGCCAGTCCTAATTGCCGGGGGCAGATGCCTTACGGGGTGCGGCTTCGCCGCTCTCCTCCTGCTCCTCCTCCTCCGGGGATAGCTTCCACACCTCTGTCGCCTTATCGATAAACAGCACACCGTCCAGGTGATCGATCTCGTGCTGGAACACACGCGCCAGCCAGTCAACGGCCTTGATGCGGATCTCCTTGCCGTTGCGATCCTGGCCACGCACGGTGACCGCCACACTGCGCTCGACCGACCCCACGTAACCGGGGATGGAGAGACAGCCCTCCACGCCGTCCACCGTCTCCCGTGAGGCCTTGATGATCTCCGGGTTAACCACCTCAAACAGCACCCCGGCCATCTCACCATATTCTGCGCGAGACTCCTCATCATCCGGCAGGCGGACGACGATGACGCGCTCGCTCACACCGACCTGCGGGGCCGCCAGGCCAACACCCGGTGCGTTGAGCATGGTCGCCACCATGTCATCGATCAGGTCATGCAGCTTGCGGTCAAAATCCCGCACCCGGCGCGCCTTTTTGCGCAGCACCGGGTCGCCGATATAGACGATCTTCCGAACCGCCATACACTCCCTCTTCTGTGGCTTCAAACACACTATCAAGTATCATTATACCATGTGGAGATGCCGCCGCCTCATCCCCACCTCGATCGTGAAAAATGTCGCCAAATTGACGGCGCTCCAGGCTGTGATTAGAGTCACCAATCTGCTTGATCTTGATAGATGCGCCCCATGCCGCATGATGGGCTGCATCACCGCAACAGGAGGGCATCATGTCTAAAGGGAAGGTCGTGTGGAGGGTTATCCTCGGCGTGATACTGGTGCTGGTACTGGCGCTGATCGGTGCCTGGCTGTGGCTCACCCGCAGCCCCTTCCCAAGGGTCAATGGGCGCGTCGAGGTCGAGGGGATCGACGCACCGGTAGTGATCTATCGTGACGAGTACGGTGTGCCACATATTTACGCACAGACAACCGAAGACCTCTTCTTCGCTCAGGGCTATGTACAGGCCCAGGATCGCTATTTCCAGATGGAGTTTGGCCGCCGGGTGGGCGCGGGGCGGCTGTCGGAGCTGTTCGGAGAAGGCCAGCTTGAGAGCGATATCTACCTGCGGACGGTGGGCTACCGCCGTGTCGCCGAGCAGGAATGGGCACAGGCTGACGCGGACTTCAAGCAGGCGCTGGAGTCGTTCTCGGCAGGGGTGAATGCTTACACCCAATCACGCCCACCGGGGAGGCTGGCCCTAGAGTTCGCCCTCCTGGGACTGCAGGGGGTTGATGTGGCGGTTGAGCCGTGGACGCCGCTGGATACACTGACCTGGCAGAAGGTCATGTCGCAGTCTTTGAGTTACAGCGCCCGTGGTGAGCTGAACCAGATGGCGATGATCCCTCTGGTAGGGCTGGGCATGACGGCGGACTACTATGCCCCCTTCCGCGAGACATTCCCCTACATCGTGCCAGATGACGAACTGGAGGCAATGGGGCTGCTGGGGGACATCAGCAGCCTGGAAGCCACCCTGGCCGACTACGCCGCCGGGGGCGTGAATCCGGCCGTTTTAGGCTTCACCATGCCGGAAAACATCGACCTGCCCGGCATCTCCCCGCTGGGCCATGGCGAGGGGATTGGCTCGAATAACTGGGCGATCTCCGGTGACCTGACAACTACTGGCATGCCGATCCTGGCCAATGACCCCCATCTTGGCATCCAGATGCCCTCCATCTGGTACGAGATCGGGCTGCACTGCATTATGGTATCGGATGCCTGCCCGTTCAACGTGCGCGGCTATACCTTCCCCAGCATGCCGGGGGTAGTGATCGGCCACAACGACCATATCGCATGGGGTGTTACCAACGAAGGGTATGACGTGCTCGACCTGTACGTTGAGCGCATCAACCCGGAGAACCCCAACCAGTATGCCGTGGGCGATGAGTGGGTCGATATGGAGATCGTGTATGAAGAGATATTCATTGACGGCGAGGAGGAGCCATATGTCCTCCCCGTGCGTTATACCCGCAACGGACCCGTGATGAGTGACAACGTGTTCAAGCAGCGGCAGGAGGTTTTCATAGGTGATGATGGGAGCTTGCAGTTCACAGCCCTGTCTATGCGATGGACAGCCCTGGAGCTGAACAACACCTTCAAGGCGGTGCTGCTGCTGAACCAGGCTACCAACTACGAGGAATTCCGCGAGGCCGTCAGCTATTGGGACGGGCCGGGGCAGAACTTCGTGTATGCCGACGTGGAGGGCAACATCGCCTACCAGTCTACCGGCCTGGTCCCGATCCGAGGTAGAGGGGATGGCAGCATCCCGATGCCCGGCTGGCTGGATGAGTACCAGTGGCAGGGCTACATCCCCTTTGACGATCTGCCGCGCAGCCTGAACCCTGAGAAAGGCTACGTGGCCACAGCCAACCAGAACGTCGTCAGCCCTAACTACCCTTACAATCTGGGTAGCGATTTCGACCCCGGCTACCGGGCCGAACGCATCCGGCAGCTCATCGAGGGAGACACCGATGGCATCAGCCCGGATGATGTCGCCGCCATGCATGGTGACAACATGAACATCGCAGCGTTGGAGCTTCAGCCCTACTTCGAGCGGCTGGCGTTCGAGGACGCCGCGCTGAACGATGCTCGCGATCGGCTGGTGGAATGGGACGGCCGTATGGACATGGACAGCGCCGGCGCTGCGCTTTATGCCTTTGTGTGGGTTGAGCTGGTCCACGAGACATTCAGCGACGAGCTGCCTGAAGAGATGTGGCCCAGCGGCGGCGCAGGCGTGATGAACACCATCTTCTACATGCTGGAGCAGCCCGAGAACCCCTGGTGGGATGACCGAACCACGCCGGGTACGGTGGAAACCCGCGATGACATCCTGATGCGGGCGCTGGAACAGGGCTACCAGGCCGGCGTTGAGGAGCTGGGCACTGACCTTGACAGGTGGCGGTGGGGTGCTCTGCATGTCTCGGTGTTTCGCAACCAGACACTTGGCAGGTCAGGGATCGGCCTGATTGAGGCCATTTTCAACCGCGGGCCGGTCGAGACGGCAGGGGGATCGTCGAGCGTCAATGCAACGCGCTGGTCCACCCTGGAGCCGTTCCTGGTCGACAGCCTGCCCTCGATGCGCCAGATCATCGACCTGAGTGACCTGGCTAACTCACGCATGATCCACACGACGGGGCAGAGTGGGCATCCCTATCACCGTCACTACAATGATTTCATCGAGATGTGGCGACTGATTCAGTATCACCCCACCAACTGGACACGTGAGATGGTTGAGGAAGACGCACGCAGCGAGCTGACACTCGTGCCACCGGGGGGCTGAGGCCAATTGAGGACAGCCTTGCACAACGGGGGGCGGTGTCCGCCCCCCGTATCCCGGAATGCGCCCCGAGCGGCCTGGAGCAACTTACGGCCCCATAAAGGAGGCGCTGTCTGTCTCCCAGCCCTTCAGCGCAAAACGAATGTCGGTGACAATCGCATCTTCCGAGTAGCGGAGCATGCGCACCCCATATCCCACTGGATAGCCATAATTCTCCCAGTGCCACGCGAAGAGAGCCAGGCTGCCGAGGCGTACCGGCTGGCCATATGTGGTCATACCCCAGCGAGCGCGCCCACGTGCCTGAGCGAGAAGGCTGGTGGGGGGCACGGAGCTCCGCAATAGGTCCCTGAGGTCTTCGTCACTCAACACGGTAGCATCCTCGACATAGAATCGCTGCAAGGCATCCTGGTCTGCCTGATCCCAGGCCTGCATCAGTGCATCGAGATCCAGCGCCTCAAAAACCACCGCATCGTCGGTCGGGTTGGGCGATGGGGCAGGATCGGAGGCGAAGACATGAAACAGGATTTTGTCATCCACAAAACGCAGCAATGCTACGCCGTTAGTGCCTTCGGTCTCGCCTTCCCAGCGATACGCGAACATCGCCAGCCGATCGGTCACCCTTATCGGTTCGCTTATCAGACGCATCTGGAGACCGGCGTATTCCCCCACGCGTGTGATGAAGCCGTCTTCCATTACCGCAACAGAAACGGCCTCATCTTGTTCTAGTGCCGCGATATCCTGGTCGGAGAGATAGACGGCGTTATCTGTGTAAAAGGCACGGATCGCCTGAACATCCCCGCTGTTCCACGCCTCAACTAACGCCGAGAGGTCGATGGGGTCGAGATACTCGTCTTCCGGGGCGGTGATCGTGGGTGTCTCGGTGAGAGAGGCTGTCGGCACTTCTGTGACAGCCGCGTCGGTAGGTGATTCCATCGTGTCATTCGTGGGGGTCTGCATCGGATCAGAGGATACTTCACCCATCTCTGAACTGTCCCCATTCACAGAAGTGCAGCCCACTGCCAGAAAACAAAACATGAAACCGGTAGCCAGTAATCGCAGCATTATGACATCTCCTCCCATCATTGGGGCTATTATGCTGGTGCAGCCGAAATACCGGATATGTATTAGACCAAAGATATCCGGAATAGGGACAATGGAAAAGAGGTACTTTTGTCAGAGGGGAATCCTATCAGCACAACCGGAATGCCCGGCTGTGCATAGCATGCCGGGCAGGTTTGAGGGGGGTGATTCCTCTACACGAGGTAGGGGCTAGAACCGGATGGCGCCAATCATGATCAGCACCAGGCAGCTCACCAGCGAGATATCGATGAACAGGAAGATGGACAGGATCATACGCTGCTGAGGCGTCAGCCCGAACAGCAGCCCCGGGGTGGCCAGCGTGCCCACCGGCCCACCGGTCTCGATAGCCCGCGACAGCGGGTCCGGGCGCCGGGGCCGGGGGGCAGGAGCGGGGGCCGCTTCTTCCTCAGCAAGCCGGTGACCACCGTATCCGGCCAACATAGCATCCACCCATTCCGGCCTGCGTTCCAGATCAGGCTCCTCAGGGGGGGCGGGCACCGGCTCCTCTTCTGGCAGGATGGAGAAAAGGTCCTCTTCTTCTTCAACCGGGGCCGGCTCTACGGGAGTGAACAGATCGTCGTCATCAGCCACGCCACGCAGGGCGGCCAGAAAACTGTCCTCATCAGGCTCAACGTCTTCCGGTCTCCTGTCTACCTGATCGCCAAAGGGTGAGAAAAAGTCGTCGCTCATCAAAACACCCCTTTATGTGCTGTCACTCACCACCATCAGAGTAGACCATTCCGGCCAGTATGTCAACGCGGGGCGGGAGTGTTGTTACCAGCCGTTATGGAACTCTATCCAGCCGCCGCTTGAGTAGATTTGACACAGCGACGGACCGCCGGGAACCGAGTCGAAATACAGATAGCCGCTGCATGATCCGCGCGCCCCGGCCTGGTACTGCTCGACAGCCCAGTTCAGGTCGGGGTCCGGGCCGGGGCGGTCAGTATAGATGGTCACGTTGAACTGCCCCGGCCTCCTGAGGGTGCCCAGCACATCCGTCTCCGGGAAGCCATTCGAATAGGCATAACGCGCCCGCACAGTCGAGATCACCGACAGGCAGGCGTCGACCTTCCTCTCAGCCATCCCGCCCACCTCACCATAGCACAGCCAGCCCAGCGCATTTTTCTCCTCCTGGGTCCAGACGATCGGCGGGGGAGTGGAGGCCGGGCCTTCGTCGGGCTGGGTAGTCGGCTCAGCCGTCGGAGCAGCAGACGACTCAGCCGTGGTCGCGGGGAACAAGGTATCCAGATCAGGTGTTGGGATCAGCGTAGGGGGCGGCAAGGGGGTGACCCGCGCCGCCTGCTGCTGGGCGCCACCCCTGCCTGCCCCGGTGGGCGCACCCGACGCATCGGCGGCGGCCTCATGAGTCAGGCTGGCAGCGGGGCGGGCAGCGGCATCCTCCACAGGGGCGCCAGACACCCACAGCAGTACCATGCCGCCCAGCGCAGCAGTCAGCAGAGATGCCCCCACCGCAACCATCAGGGCCGCCCGACGCCGGTTCTGTGTCACTTCTACATGCTCATATCCCTGTGCATCCACCATCGGGCAGATGATAGCGAGTCGACAGAGGGGTGACAAGTGGGCGCGTGCGGTGCACGCTACCTGCTGCGCGGGGGCAGCGGGAAAAAGGCGCTGGTGCGCTGGATGTAATCGCGGTATTCCGGTCGGGTGACGGCCAGCGTCTTTTCCAGCATCGCCACCCCGGAGACCCGCAGCAGCAGGAATGTCATCAGGATCGGGCTGAAGGCCGAGAGGAAGCCAAGCGGGGTCGCCAGCGCTATCAGGAAATATCCCCACCACTGGGCCGCATCCCCAAAATAGTTGGGGTGACGGGTGAAACGCCACAGACCCGTATCGAGCACCCTGCCTCTGTTAGCCGGGTTACGCTTGAAGCGAGCAAGTTGCCAGTCTCCGACAGTCTCGAAGATAAACCCGATCAGCCAGATCGCCACCCCCACAAAGTCAAAGGCGGTGAGACGGGCGGGCATCGGGTAAAACTGGGCGAACAGCAGCGGCGCGGAGATGCTAACCATCAGCCCACCCTGTAGTAGAAAGGTTTGCAGATAGCTGTACCACCACCAGCGCCTGCCGTACTCCTGACGCCAGGCCGCATAGCGGAAGTCCTCGCCCTTGCCCCAGTTGCGCAGCAGAATGTGCACCCCAAGCCGCAGCCCCCAGATGGTCGTTAGCCCAGCAATAAGCACCTTGCGCCCCACAAAGCCATCTGTAAGCGCGAAGTATATCCAGGCCAGCATCACAAAGCCCGGCCCCCAGAAGATATCGACGATGCTACTGTCACGCACGATCAGGCTGACCAGCCACAGGGCAGTCATCCCGATCAGGACAGCCAGTAGACCAACGGCATACACCTCAAGCAGCGACACAGCCCTTTCCCTCCTGACAGGTTATCCCTCTGACTCTACAGCCTGCTGACCAGCGGAAGCAACCATTGGCAGGAATCGAACGGGGGAGCGCCCGGCACTCCCCCGCCTCACATCCACAGCCTGAACAGGTTCAGCTCCAGTCCACCCGGGTTTTCTGGCGGCCATGCAGGTACTTATCGACGGCGATTGCCGCCTTCACCCCATCCGCAGCGGCGATCACAGCCTGCTTGATGTGATCGCACAGCAGGTCGCCCACCGCGAACACGCCGGGGATGCTGGTCTGCGTCTCGTTGTCCACCACAAGGCAGCCATCCGCTGTGGTCTGGATGTGGCCGTTTAGATAGTCGGTGATGGGCTGGTTACCCTGCAAATAGACGAATACGCCTTCAACCGGCAGCAGGGTGGACTCGCCATCACGCGGATGGATGCGCACTCCCTCTACCTTCCCGCTACCCACGATCTCCTTGAGGCGCGTGCCCATCTGAACTCTGATAACGGGGTTTCGCTCAACTGCAACAGCCATCTCGGCGCTGACCTTGAGATCGGGGGTGGGCACGATCAGATGTACCGTGCTGGCGAACTTGGTGAGGAACAGCGCCTCCTCAAGCGCCTCATCGTTGTTGCCAACCACGGCTACCTCCCGCCCGCGGAAGAACGCCCCGTCACAGGTGGCGCAGTAGCTGACACCACGCCCCAGCAGCTCCTCCTCACCGGGAACCGAACTGGTACGCCCCATCGACCCTGTAGCAAGGATAACCGCGCGAGCGAAATACGAGCCAAGCCCCCCCATCACCATCTTGGGGTTCGCCAGCAGATCAACCCCCACCACCTTATCGGTCACGAACTCAGCACCGAAGCTCTCGGCTTGCTGGCGCATGGTCTTGACCAGCTCTTCACCGCTGATCGGACCGGGGACGCCGGGATAGTTGCTGATCTTGGCCGTGATGCCCAGCGCACCTGCCGTCAACCCCTTGTCAATGACCAGCGTGCGCAGGTCGGCGCGCGCGGTGTAGATCGCGGCAGACGCCCCCGCCGGGCCGCCGCCGATGATGATCACATCATAGACGGGCTGGTCTGCCCCAAGGCTCGAAAGCCCCAAACTCAAATCCGCTCCCATAGTTGATCCACTCCTGACAATCTCATCCGTTTGACGGAGATAACAGGGGCAGGCTCCATGTGCCTGCCCCTGACCGTTTGCTCAGACTGCCTCAGGCCTGACAGGCAGGCGTTAGCGCAATGCCTCTTTAATCTGCTGGACGAGGATGGCCTCTGGCACCATGCCTTCCACGAAGTTTTGTTCGTTGATCACGGTGCGCGGCACACCCATAACATTGTAGCGCATCGACAGATGGGGGAACTCGGTGGCCTCGACCATATCGGCCTTGACCAGGTCGCTCTCCATCGCCATTTGGTGAGCCAGGCGAACGGCGCCGGGGCAGTACGGGCAGGTGGGCGTGACGAACACCTGCAGATGCAGCGGCGTCTTCAGGCTGGCCAGCATCTCACGGGTGGCGGGCGCCAGGCCCGAGTCGCCGCTGCCGACCATCATGATGTCCTGCACCAGCGAACTGAACTCATAGCCCGATGGGATGCCGAAATAGCGGATGCCGTAATCTTTGGGCTGGTCGCCGCCCAGCATCACGACGATGGCCGGTATTTTGTCAATGCCATACTCCTCCGCCACCTCTTTGTCGGCCACCAGATCATACACCTCTGCGCTGAGCTTGTCCGAAAGCTCAACCAGTTCCTCAACGATCATGCGCGTCTCGCGGCAGAACTGGCACTCAAAATCCTGGGTGAACAGCACCAGCTTGACAGGATGCTCGATCTTGCCGAACTCGGCGATCAGATACTGGCGGTCTTTCTCTTGCAGTAAGGCCATCTTGGGGTTTCCTCCACATTTCACAGCGCAGCGCACGGCGTGCGGTGTTTTCGATTGGTTTAAGTTACAGCCCGATCATAACGATCCCTTGATGTGCACCACAAGGGCCAATCACTTATAATAGGTATAAGCTGTGGCTTATGGCACAGGAGAGGATGAAATGCTCGATCTATACAAGCTGCAGATATTTCAGACCGTCGCAACGGCAGGGGGGATCAGCCGGGCTGCTGAGCGACTTTACCTGACCCAGCCCGCCGTCAGCCAGCACATTCAGGATCTGGAGGCCAGCCTGGGAACCGAGCTGTTTGTTCGAGAGCGGCGCGGCGTGCGGCTGACCCCTGCCGGTGAGACACTGCTGGATTATACGCGCTGCATCCTGCGCATGGTAGCCGATGCAGAGAGCGCCGTGACCAACGTCAAAGAGCTGGCAAATGCCCAGCTTCACCTCGGCGCGACACCGGGGCCGGGCGCTTACCTGCTGCCGGAATGGATGCAAAGCTTCCATAACCGGTTCTCTAACCTGCGCATCTCGGTCAGCACCGATGACCCGCAGCATATCGTGGAGACGCTCAGCGCAGGGAAGATCGACCTGGGCTTTGTGGAAAGCGAGCGTCTGCCATCTGAGGTGGTGGATTCGCTGATCCTGCGTGAGGTGGAATCCCTGATCGTAGTAGGGCCGGGTCATCCCTGGTGGGATCGCGCATCGCTCAGCCTGCGCGACCTTCAGGGGCAGCCTTTCCTGGCTCCAGCATATGGCAGCCAGACGCGTATGTGGCTGGACAACAACCTGGCGCAGCAAAATGTTTCGGTCACCGTGATCGCCGAATTTGACAGCATGGAGGGTATCAAGCAGTCGGTGGGGGCGGGAATGGGGGTATCGATCCTGCCTGCCTGTGTCATCCAGCGCGAGGCATCCGCGGGGCTGCTGCGCGGCGTTCCCATCGAGGACGCGCTTATTCAGCGAACGCTCAAGCTGGTGTGGGCACGGGCGCTGCCGTTCAAGCCCATCACCCGGGCGTTCCTGACCCACCTGTCCGATATATTCCCCCAGCTCGTTAAGCTGGTGCCGCCCGGCAGCGAGCTGGACCTCAAAATCATCAGGCCGCTGCCGATGAGCGGGCCGCCGGATGCCCCCTGCACCAGCGATTAACGAACGGGGGCAGCCCTGAGCCGCCCCCGCCGTGTCTTGCTCCTGCCCTTATATCCTGCCTGGGCGCAGATGCCGCACCCCTTCTGGCCCGGCCACAATAGCCTCTGTTACCAGCCCGACGAACAATCCATGCTCGACGATGCCCGCTCGTGACTTTAACTGCGCGGCCAGCGCCGCCGGGTCCGGGATAGGCCCAAAGTGCCAATCAAGGATCAGGTTGCCCGAGTCAGTGTGGAATGGTGCACCTTCTGGCCCTGCGCGCAAGTGCCCCCCACCGCCCAGCGACCGCAGGAAGGGGAGATGGGTTTCCCAGCCAAAGGGGATCACCTCAAGGGGCACAGCCCAGTTCGTGCCCAGGACAGGCGACAGCTTGGTGTGATCGGCGATGATGATCTCCTGCCGGCTGGCCTGCGCGACGATCTTCTCGCGCAGCAGCGCCCCCCCGCCCCCCTTGATCAGGTTGCAGGCCTCGTCCAGTTCGTCCGCTCCATCGATCGTAACGTCAACGATCGGATGCGCCGCGAGGTCACCGAGGGGAATACCCAGTGCCGCCGCTTCCTGCTCTACCCGCCGCGAGCAGGGGATGCCGACGATGTCCTTCAGTTCGCCAGCATCCAGCAGCGCGGCGATGTGACGTAGCGCCCACAACGCCGTGCTGCCATGCCCCAGCCCCACCACCATGCCGGAGCGGACATACTGCTCAACGGCACGTTCGGCGGCCTGACGTTTGTACTGCTCGATCTCATCCATGCGCGATGACCTCTGTCAGCCTGGCCAGCGCCGCCGGGACATGAGCATCCAGGTGCAGCCGGATCACCCGGCGGCCCCGGCTGCGCAGGGCCTGCCCGTCACCAAGCACCTGAGCCGTCTTCAGGATGCCAAAGGTGATAGTTGAAACCGAGCTACCCACCTCATCGGGGATGGGCACATCCTCTGGCATATCGGCGGTGAGCTGGATGAATAACCCGTTCCCGGCATCTCCCTTGTGAAGCTGCCCGGTCGAATGCAGAAAACGCGGTCCGTACCCCACTGTGGTGGCCAGGTGGAAACGCTCCAGCAGCCGGAGCCTCAGGGCTGCCAGCGCCTGATCGACGGCCGGGGTGGGCTGCACGTATGCCTGGATGGAGATGTAGTCCCCCGGCCTGGCTCCCCCCAGGAATTCGGCGAGGGCGTCAGACAGGGAGGCCGCCCGCACCGCACCAAACAGGCTGATGCCCTGCCCGGTGACCGCTGCCTTTTCCAGCGGCAGCATCCCGGAGCCAGCGAACTCATCGACCATCTTGCGGGCCAGCACTTTGGCGGCCTCCACATCCGGCTGGTCAAAGGGGTTGATACCCAGCAGATGCCCGGCAGCGGCAGTGGCGAATTCCCACAGATACATCTGGATGCCGAGGTCGTACAGGTCGGCCAGGCGCAGGCGGACCACCGGCTGACCGGCCTCCTCCAGCTTCTGGAGGGCAGCCACGTGCGCCGCGTCATCTCCGAGCTGGAGATGTACGAACAGGCGGTCATCCCCGTAAATCTCAGGGCCAAGCAGCGGCTCGCCTACAACAGGCAAAATGCCTTTGCCTTCTTTGCCGGTGCTTTCGGCCACAAGCTGCTCGACCCAGTCACCAAAGCTGGCCACCGGCTCTGAGATCACAAAGGTGAGTTTGTCGCGCCCCGCCTTCGCCATCACTGCCATCACAGCGCCAAGCCAGAGGCCAAGGTTGTGCTCCACGCTCACATCGGTGGAGCACGCCTCGGCAGCAGCCATAGCACGGGTGATCAGCCGTGAAACATTGGCCCCGATCAGGGCGGCCGGGATCAGGCCAAAATATGAGAAGGCTGAGTAGCGCCCACCGATATTCGGGTCGTTCAGAAAGGTTGCCCGGAAACCGTGCTCATGCGCCAGCTTTTCCAGCTTGCTGCCCGCATCGGTGATGGCAACGAAATGTTCACCGGCGTGCTTCCTGCCCACCAGGTCGGTCACCCGATTGTAGAAATAACGGAAGGCTGAGAGCGTTTCAACCGTGCCTCCCGACTTGGTCGAGACGATAAAGAGGGTGCGGGCCAGGTCCACTGCCTTTGCGGCGCCCAGCACCGCGCCCGGATCGGTGCTGTCCAGCACGGTCAGTGAAGGATATCCTTTGGCAGCACCGAGTGTCTTGAAGAACACCTCCGGCGCCAGGCTAGACCCACCCATGCCAAGCAGCAGGACATGGTCGTAGCCCGCCTCGCGCACCGCGAGGACAAGCTCCTGCACCGTGTCCAGATGCTCTCGCATACGCTCCGCGATATCAAGCCAGCCCAGGCGGTTGGTGATCTCGGTGGGGTCGGGCTTCCACACAGTGTGATCATGCGCCCAGATACGCTCGGGGATGCGGTCTTGTTTCATGCTGGCCAGCGCTGCCTCAACAGCAGCCTCGTAACCGGCCAGGGTGCTGACATCCTGTGGTCTGGACATGGTCGATTCCTCCTGAGCAGGGGTGGATCAGTATCGGTTGTGTGCTGGCGATCTCACAAGGATAACGACTCTAATTCTATCATCAACCGCGTGTCAGCATCCATACGCGCAGCACTTCGGCCACACTCCAGGCCTGGGCAAATGCCCCTCGCGGCTTAAAGGGTGGATCGCCGTCGAAAATCTCGCCCAGGCTCCCCACACATCCGCCGGTCAGATGGCGCAGCAGAGGCAGCAAATAACTGCGAGCAGCGGCGGCGTCACCATAAGCCTTCAGATGCGCTTCCACAAAAGGCCCCATCAACCATGCCCAGGCGGTGCCCTGATGATACACGCTGTCACGCTTGACCTGATCGCCGCCATACGTGCCGACATAATCTTGGTGACGCGGGTCAAGGCTGCGCAGCCCATGCGGTGTATACAGATAGCGGGCGCAGGCATCGACGATACGGCGTGCCCGGTCCTGATCAAGGGGGGAATGATGCAGTGAGACGGCGAGGAGCTGGTTAGGCCTTAGGGTGGAGTCATTGCCAGCCGGGCCGTCCAGCACATCGAAGCAGAAGCCAGCCTCCTCGTTCCAGAAACGCTCGAAGCCGAGGCGCGCCTGTTCAGCGCCGCTGTGATAATCGCCAGAAGGCTCACCCAGATGGTCGGCAAAGGTCGCCATGCTGGTCAGCGCATTGTACCATAGCCCGTTGACCTCGACAGGCTTGCCGATGCGCGGCGTCACCACCCAGTCGTCGATCTTGGCATCCATCCAGGTAAGTTGGAGCTTCTCCTCCCCTGCATAGAGCAGGCCGTCTGCAGGGTCAGCATGGATGTTGTAGCGGGTGCCCCGCCGGTGCCAGGTGATGATCTCGCGCAGGGCGGGGAACAGCTCGGCAAGCAGAACATCATCCCCCGTGGCAGCGTGGTAGGCTCGCACCGCCTCAATGTACCACAGGGCAGCGTCGACGGTGTTATACTGAGGTGCTGTCCCTGCCCTCGGGAACATATTGGGCAGCATGCCCTGATCGATGAAACGGGCAAAGGTGCGCAGCAGCCCGGCGGCGATCTCGTATTGCCCTGTGGCCAGCGTCAGCCCTGGCAGCGCGATCATCGTGTCGCGCCCCCAATCGGCAAACCAGGGATAGCCAGCGATCACTGTATGCCCCTGCATGCCGTCTGGTATGTGCCGCCGGGCAATGAACTGATCGGCGGCCAGTACCAGCCCCCGCACCTCAGGGGGATCATCCGGCGCAAGGCTCCCCCGTTCCAGAAGCCCTTCCTCATAGGTCCGGCGAGTCTCAAGTGCAGCGTCACCGTCCAGATCGGGGTCTGGCTCGGTACTGGCCACCAGCGTGGCGCTCTCCCCCGGCATGAGTGTCAGGCTGGCCTGGGCCGCCAGACAGTTATCGGTGAGCGGGTCAAGGCCGCGGTAGTGCTCAATCGCAAGGTAGTAGTTATGGTACCACACGTGGTGGGGCGTGAATTCGGCATGTTTGCTCAGCAGAAAGAGCGGACGAGGCCCCGCAGTGATCCGCAGCCCATCGTCGACGCGATCGGTGATCACCGGGTCATCGTCACGGGCGTGGGTATTGCCATGATGGTCGCGGTAGGTGATCAGGCAACGGATCGAGAGATGCACGGACGCTGACGCACGCACCAGGGTATAGCGGACATAGGTGGTGTTGGCGCCGGGCTGCATCCAGACCTGCCGCTCCAGCAGTGCATCGGCCAGGCTGTATTCCCAGCAGGGGATCGCCCCGAGCAGCCAGAAGCGATCCAGATGGATCACCCCCTTCGGCTCCACCACACCGCCGGGCCAGCGGTTGGTGAACAGCGGGTATTCCCGGTCGTGGTAGCGCGCCGTCTCGCCCAGCTCGCTGAGCAGCACAATCCGTTCTCCCGGTGGTCTAAGGGCTGCTATCAGCAACCCGTGATAGCGGCGTGTCAGGACGCCGGAGATCGTACCCGCCGCATACCCGCCCAGGCCATTAGTCACCAGCCATTCGCGGGAGGTGGCCGCGTCCAGGTCTGCGCAGATGTCACGCCCAAACTGCAGCACAGGCAGCCCCGGATTGTGTAAATAACCCATCGATCCCCTCCAGTGAACGCCGAGGCGCACATCGTTAGCAAACAAATGGGCCTCCCCATAGGGAGGCCCGGGTTGTGCGAATGGCCTGCTTACCAGCCGCGATCCCGACGGTCGCCTCCCTGGCGGGGGCGTCCCTGGTCAGCACGCGGGCGGGCAAGGTCTACCTTGAGGGTGCGCCCTCCCATCTGGGCGCCGTTCATCCCCCTCATGGCAGCCTCGGCTTCGTCCTGAGTGCTCATTTCCACAAAGCCAAACCCGCGCGAACGGCCTGTCTCGCGGTCAATCACGACCGAGGCGCTGGTGACGGTGCCAAATTCGCCGAAGCGGTCGGCCAGGTCGGCATCGGTAACCGAATAGGGCAGGTTGCCCACATAGAGTTTGTTAGACACGAAGAACCTCTCTGCAATGCGCAAGAACTACTTCCCATGCCGATCGGCATCGGGATTTATCTAACTGGGGCAGCCACCGTGACAACGGTCTGACGAACATCGGCGCCACCCTGGCCGAGCTGCCCCAATGGCTCAGGGTAACTGTATCATCCTTAAAACCTGGCCCTGGCCCGCTCCTTTGAAAGTCAACTACCTCACAGCCGTGATCTTATGCTTAAAGCAGCGTCATGTCAACACAGATAGCAGCCCGATCTGCCAGCCGCCTGTCACTCCTCACGCAGCGGGATGAAACCCGCACCAAGAACCTCTTGAGCCGGGATAACGATGACGAACGCGTTTGGGTCAGCCTCCTTGACCAGCGCCTTAAGGTGGGCAACCTCGGTCACAGTCAGCGCGCACATCAGCACCGAGTGCGGCTTCCCGGTATACATGCCAGTTCCTTCCAGCCGGGTAACGCCCCGGTGCATCTCGGCCAGCACGCGCTGGGCCACAGCCTCCGGGTAGTCAGTGATGATATGGGACAGGAGCTGCTGACGCCTGCGGCTGGGGCGGAACCAGGCTGACGCACGCTGACCGGCGGCCTGGCGGCCTGCCGACTCAAGCGCATCACGCATTGCGCTGCCCCCATTTCCGTAGCGTGGTAATATCTCGCCGGTGGCCTCATGTAAACCACGGGTAAGAAAGCTGACCAGCAGTACCACCGTGTAAAACGCCACGCCGGCAGCAAGAACCAGATGGCCAGGCAGGCCACCGATGGCTGAGCGCTTAGCCAAATCCGCCCATGACGTGATGGAGGTAGGGCGCAGGGTGACATTGAACAACCATGCCAGCCCCAGGACGATGTAAATCCACAGGTAGTTACGGCGCAGCCGCCGCCCAACTGCCTCCCACATCGAGATCGGGAAGCGGGGATGGAGCAGGTTCTCGGCCAGCGATTCCGACCAGTCAGGAGCAGGCCCAAACGGTGGCACCAGCATAGCCGCGAAGAAATCCGTCTCCATTAGCCGGATGCGATAGCTCCACATCTCATAATAGCGGTAGCGGCGGGCCTCAATACCCAGGAACAGCGTGGTCAGCAGGATGCTGAGAATGATGACAACATGGCTGGTCACATTGGAGCCAAAAGCAAATGAGAGCGCCGCGCCGGTGGTGATCACCGCCCAGTTGGTGGTTGAGTCAAGGCGCTGCCGCCACACATTCGCCCGCGCGATCTCGCCACGGAACAGGTGAACCATCGACGTGGTGAAATCGCCCGGGCGGAGCTGGTATCCCCGGAATGACCATACAGTGCTGTCAGCCTGCCCGCGGGGATCGGGTGGCAGCCCGCCTCCTCGATCTGCCTCTGACGACATACTATCTTCCCCTTCACCAGAGCGGTCTTGCCTGCTTATCAGTGTATTCAGAAGCGCAGAATCGCGCACCTGGCCTGTAGCAGGTCCTCCGACGATGGGGTGGTGAAAAATAGGTGTAAAATGGGGTATTTACCCCTGGCAGTTCGGCACAGGGAGTGGTATATAGGGTAGGATATCATGCGGGTATCAGGGCACCTGGGCCTACCTTTGGGAATGAAATCATGACATTTGTTGTCTGGCCGAAGGTGACAGAATGACTGCGGACAGCCTGTCGCAGCCGATGGTGAAACACATCATCAACGCAATCGAGGCGGCCGGTGATGCTATCCTGATCTGCGATGGGGAAGGAAACGTGGTTTATCTGAACCCCGCTGCCTCCACCCTGTATGGCTGCACGCCCCGCGAGCTGACAAAAGCGGGCGGTCCTGCAGCCCTCTTCGTCGATCCGGATGTCTCCCATCAAATCCACGACGCCATGAGATCACACTGCGCATGGCAGGGTGAGGTGTGGATCAAAGCCTGCGGTGGAGATAAGCGGCTGGTTCAGTTCCGGGTCAACTGCATTGGGCCAGATGGCGATGCTGAAACCGGGGGGATGATCTGTGTGGCCACCGACATCACCAGGCTGCATCACGCCCTGGAGGCGCTGCGTGAAAGCGAGGTGCGATATCGCGGGCTGGTCGAGTCGCAGCAGGACTTGATTGTGCGTGTCGACCGTGAGGGCCGCTTCACCTTTGTGAACGACGCCTATTGCGAGAAATTCGGGAAGACCCGCGAGGAGCTAATTGGTACGAGCTTCAAGCCGCTGGTGCATAAGGACGATCTGGCTCGCACACTGGAAGCGATGAAGGGGCTGGAGGTGCCGCCCTACCGCATCCAGGTGGAGCAGCGCGCCTATACCGTGGAGGGCGAGCGCTGGATCGCATGGGAGGATTTTGCGATTCGGGATGAGATGAGTGGCGAGATCGTCGAGATCCAGGCCATCGGGCATGACATCACCGGGCACAAGGAGGCGATCGCCGCTGAACGGGCACAGCGCACCCTGGCCGAGTCCCTGCGCGAGATCGCCAGAGCCCTGAGCAGCACACTCAACCTGGACACCGTGCTGGAAATGATCCTGCAGAACGTGGGGAAGGTGGTGCCCCATGATGCAGCCAACGTGATGCTGCTCCATGACAACCAGGTGCGCATCGTCCGAGCATGGGGCTATGCCGAGCGCAGCGCCGATCAGGGCACGGTGATGGGGCTGCATTTCACCCTGGATGACGTCCCCCTGCTTCGGCAGCTCGCCAGCACAGGTCGCCCCCTCCTGATTCGCGACGTGCTGGCCGAGCCGCAATGGGTCTTCTTCGAGGCCTCCCGATGGCTGCGCTCTTATGTTGCCGTGCCAATCCGGTACGATGACCAGGTGCTTGGCTTTCTCAACCTCGACAGCGCCAGCCTTGCCTTCTTCAACGAGGAGCACGTAGAGCGGCTGATCACCTTTGCTGACCATGCAGCGATTGCGATCCACAACGCCACGCTTTACGAGCGCGCCCAGACACTCGCCATCCTGGAAGAGCGTCAGCGCATCGCCCGCGAGCTGCATGATGTGCTGAGCCAGACCCTGTTCTCGGCCCGGGTCATCGCCGAGGCGGTGCCTCGCCTGCTCGCTCGCGACCGCGACCAGGCGGTTAAAGAGCTGAACTACCTGCATCAGCTCATTTATCGGGCGATGATGGAGACACGCACCCTGCTGTATGAGCTGCGCCCCTCTGTGCTGCATGACGCAGACCTGCAGGACCTGCTGCGGCAGCTTGCGGATGTGATCGTCGGGAACAGCGATATCACGCTGCAGGTCGATCTGGCCAGCGCCCCTGATCTCCCGCCCGACGTGCAGGTGGCACTTTATCGCATTGCGCAGGAAGCCTTGAACAATATCATCAAGCACTCGCGGGCTGCCGTTGTTACAGTCTCACTGCTCAACAAGCCAGGCGGCCTTGAATTGCGCATCACCGATGATGGGCGAGGATTTGATCCCGGTGCTTCCAATCCGGGGCACATGGGATTGAGCATCATGCGCGAGCGCGCCGCCTCAATTGGCGCCGATCTCCACATAGAAAGTAAGCCGGGCTGTGGCACCCGGGTCGTTGTCCACTGGCAGGACAAGCGAGGGAATGCCGATGACTGAAGATGAGCGGATTCGCGTCATGATCGTGGACGATCACAGCTTGGTTCGCTATGGCGTAACGGTCGGGCTACGGACGTTTGACGACTTTACCGTGATCGCTGAAGCCGGGAACGGGCGCGAGGCGCTTGAAAAATGCGCCAGACTTCAGCCGCATGTCGTGCTAATGGATGTGATCATGCCGGAGATGGATGGGATCGAGACCACCCGCATCATCCGGAACGAGCATCCAGAGACGCAGGTGGTGATATTAAGCAGCTTTGGGTACGACGATCTGGTGCAGCGTGCCATGCAGGCTGGCGCGATCGGATATCTCCTCAAGAACGCCTCGATCGATGAGATGGCCGATGCAGTCCGTGCGGCACACGAGGGCCAGCCTGTCCTTGCGCCAGAGGCCACGCGCGCATTGATCAACGCTGCCCGGCGCACACCCATGCAGTCGTATAACCTCACCCCGCGTGAGCTGCAGGTGCTCCAGTTAATGGCGCAGGGGCTGACCAACCGCGAGATCGGCGAGGAACTTGTGTTGAGCCGGTCGACCGTCAAGTTTCACGTCAGCAGCATCCTGTCCAAGATGGGGGTGGCAACCCGTACTGAGGCCGCTGCGCTGGCAGCGCAGAGCCATTTGCTGAACAACAGCTGAGCCGGGCATATGCCATGTTCCATATGGCGGCTCGATAGCTGACCAGGATAGCCCTTGAAGGCGGTTCAAAGACCTTCTCGCAATCTGGTTGGAGGCAGTCATCCCCCGCCCGCGCAGGCCGTGGACAGTCTGTCGTTGCAGGTCAGGGCTGGCGAGTTGCTGGGCTGTAGTTGGCCCCCGGAGCAGGCCCTGTTCTCCGATAGGACAACATCGGGCAGCGGATCGGGCAGGTAGGTACCCCCTGAAGCAACGACAACGGGCGCAGCCGGCGCGCCCGTTGTGCATCTCGCCACCCACCCCCGGCCGGGGAGGTCGATCTATCCCTCGCCCTTTACAACCAGGTTGTTCACCACCCGACGCACGCCCGGCAGAGATGCGGCGATCGCGACAGCCCGGTCGCGCTGCTCAGCGGTGGAAACAGTACCTGACAGCGCCAGTGCCCCCTGATAACTGCGTGTCAGGATAGCAGTGGGGGGATTCTGCAGCAGCGGATCGCGGGCAAGCTCGCGGGCAGCCATTGCGCGCAGGTCGAGATCGTCCCACAGCATGTCGATCACCTTCCGCACGCCGGGGGTAGTGGCCACAGCATAAAGCACCTGCCGGCGCAGCGTCTCGGTGAACACCACCCCCTTGATGGTCACCACCCCATTCTCAACGGTGATGTCAAGCGGAGTATGTGACTCACGCAGGGGCACAATGCGATCGATGGCCGCCAGCACATTCTCATAAATCTCGTAGTCGGGCGACAGTGTGGTTTGTGTGGTTTGCTGCTGTACCATGTCTTACTCTCCGCAGTTTGGCTGCCAGCCTGGCAGAAGTAATGGAAGGATCAGTGGGGCACTGCCCCCTGGGGGGCATCACCCCCGTTCAGCTAGGGTTTGAACAGCCCGCTCACGTCATCAACCGTCTGGAAATAAGCGCGAAAGGCTCTGGCCTCTGAGAGTAGCGCCCCCAACACTGCCTCCAGTTCTTCAAGCACTGTATCAGATGATGCTGGCACGTAAGCCAGGTCGGGCCGGCTGATCACAACCCGCTCCGAGTCCTTGAATTCAACCCGGATTTTGCCACGAACTGCAATATACTCCAACCCTCGGCGGACGGTCACCTCGCGCTGAGCCGTCTCCTCGGCCAGCCGGGCCACCGAGGTCTCTCCACCGTAATGGCTCATGGCATAATTGACCAGCCCGCCGAGCCGTTTGACAAAACCCTCCGGGGTGTCATCGGTGGCGGAACGTGCGACGAGATAGATCGTCTGTGCCCCGGTGCGATCCAGCACCTGCCACAGTTCCTCACGTCCCGGCGGCGCCGTCCATATGACCAGTTTATCACACCGTGGCAGGCTGTAGCGCGCTGCCGTCCGGCCTCGCACATCATCTACGCCTGGCACGGAACCGGGCGGCTCGGCCCAGAAGATGAGGTCATCCTCGTGGGGCAGCTCGGCCAGCGGATCGTCAGCGCGGCGCAGATCGATCAGCTCATAGCGCGGCCCGGCAGGCAGCTCCATGCCGGGCATGGCACGGCCGTCCACCCACTCAAGCTGCAGCGAGCGCCTGCCCTTGTAGTCATTGATGCGGGGGATGAACACCATATCAAGACGCTCAGGAGGCAGGGGATGCTCATCACCGCGCCACCAGGTCACCGAATATGGGATTCCGGCTGTATCGATGACAGTCAGGCGGCGGTGGTTGCGCGCGGCCCCAAAAACAGCGTGTTCGGCGAGCCGGAGGCCCTGAGCCAGCAGCCGGATCGGGGGGTTACCTGCGCCAAAGGGGGCCAGGCGGTTGAGATCCTCCGCCAACTCGATGGAGAGCATATCAAGCGAGACAACCGCATCAATGAGCAGACCATCCTCTGCCACAGGCTCGCGTATCTCACGGACGGCGTTGGACAGCCGCCTCCGGAACTCCGGGATGCGGTCTTCGCTCAGCGTCACGCCGGCTGCGCCAGGGTGTCCGCCATGGGCGAGCAGAATGTCGGCCTGAAGCGCGATCGCCCGCCCGATGTCCACGCCGGGCACAGAACGGGCCGAGCCGCGCGCCGGGCCATCGGTCTGCAGGCTCAGGACAACGACCGGCCTGTTGTGCTGCTCGACAAGGCGCGACGCGACAATGCCGATCACACCGGGATGCCAGTCAGGGCCGGCCACCACTAGCGCATCAAAGCTGAGCAGAGAGGGGTCCGCCGCGATCTGGTCCTGGGCGGCGGAATAAATCTGGTTCTCAATCAGCTTACGCTTATCATTGAGCGCCTCCAGCAGGTTGGCGATTTGCTGGGCGCGGTTGATGTCACGCGTGGTGAGCAGCTCAACAGCCAGGTTCGCATCGTCCAGGCGGCCCAGGGCGTTCAGCCGCGGCCCCACCTGATAGCCTATGGTGTCGGCTGAAAGGTTAACGGGGTCGACCTGGGCGGCTTCCATCAGGGCTTTCAGACCGGTGCGTGCCGATGCGCGCAGCCTGTCCATACCGCGCTGCAGTAAGTAGCGTGTGTCATCGCGCTGTTCCACTACGTCAGCTACGATACCCAGTGCCACCAGGTCAAGCAGGCGTTCGACCTCACTCCCGTGCCCCGCCAGCTCATAAAGGTGCTGCACCAGCTTGTAGGCCACCCCCACACCGGGCAGGGTGCGCAGCACATGGCCCTCCGGAAGGCGCTGTGTGCTGACGATGGCATAGGCATCGGGGAGCTGCGACGGGAGGCTGTGATGATCGGTGATGATCACATCCACCCCGGTAGCCTGGGCGGCACCGACCGCATCATGAGCGGCGATGCCTGTGTCGCAGGTCAGCAACAGATCGACACGCTCCTCACCCGCCAGGTACCGGCGTAGCACCGGTACCTGAACGCCATGCCCATCGTTGATGCGGTGCGGAATGTGATAGCACACATCCCCGTCAAGGCCGCGCAGTGCATCGACCAGCAGCGCGGTGGCCGTCTGGCCATCCACATCGAAGTCACCCCACACAAGGATGCGCTCACGGCGTTCCAGGGCTTTCAGCAGGCGCTGTGCTGCCCGATCCACGTCAGGGATTTCCGCAGGCAGTGCGGGATGATAGGCACCAGGGTCAATGAAGGCAAGCGCCTTTTCGGGGTCGGTGATCCCGCGCCGGGCGAGAATCTGCGCCACCAGCGGATGGCCACCAACGACCTGCCGCAGATCTCTGCTAATAGATATTTCAGGTGGCAGTCTCCACTCCAATGTGTTCCCCCGCTGTGATCCTGGTACAATTATGTGAGACGGCGGCGGGGCATCGGCCCCTGCACGGCAGCCTGACCGCGCCATCCCGAATCATGACACAGCCCGGGCAATCACACAAACATTTTACCGGGCTGATAATCCACAAATAAGACCTTTTAGCATCCGTTTCCATCTGGCGAAGGGAGAACCATGAGCAGCAGATACCAGGACCCGTTTCTCGCTCGATCGACGCTTGATACTACAGGGGGGCCGGTGACGATCTACCGGCTGGACCGACTCGAAGAGCAGGGCATTGCCGCCATCTCGCGGCTCCCCTACTCGATCAAAATCATGCTGGAGCAGGCGTTGCGTCAGCTTGACGGCTTTCAGGTAACCGAACAGGACGTGCACCACATCGCCACCTGGAACGCGCCGGACCCCGGCGACATTGAGATCCCCTACCAGCCCGCACGCGTGATCTTGCAGGACTTCACGGGAGTCCCGGCAGTGGTCGATCTGGCCGCGCTGCGCGCAGCCATTCACCGGCTGGGTGGCGACCCCTCCCGCATCAACCCGGTGGTGCCAGTAGACCTGGTGATCGACCATTCGGTGCAGGTCGACCAGTTCGGCTCGGCCTTTGCGCTGATGTACAACGCAGAACGCGAGTTTGAGCGCAACCGCGAGCGCTACGAGTTCCTGCGCTGGGGCAAGGAAGCTTTCGATAATTTTCGGGTGGTGCCTCCGGCGACAGGTATTGTGCATCAGGTGAATCTGGAATATCTGGCGAAGGTCATCCAGGTGCGCGAGATTGAGGGCAGACCGGTAGCTTTCCCGGATACGCTGGTTGGCACAGACTCGCACACCACGATGATCAACGGCCTGGGTGTCGTGGGCTGGGGCGTGGGTGGCATTGAGGCCGAGGCTGCCATGCTGGGGCAGCCGATCTACATGCTGATCCCCGAGGTGGTGGGGTTCAAGATGGTTGGCGAGCTACCGCGGGGCGCGACGGCTACCGATCTGGTGCTGACGGTAACCCAGATGCTGCGGGCAAAGGGCGTGGTGGGCAAGTTCGTGGAATATTATGGCTCTGGCCTGAGCAAGCTCGCGCTGGCAGATCGAGCCACGCTGGCCAACATGGCGCCGGAATATGGTGCGACGATTGGCTTCTTCCCGGTTGATGATGAGACACTGAGGTACCTGCGCGGCACCGGGCGCAGCGCCGAGCTGGTTGACCTCGTTGAGCGCTACAGCAAGGAGCAGGGGCTGTTCCGCACCGATGCGTCGCCTGACCCGATCTTCACGGACACGTTGGAGCTGGACCTGAGCACCGTCGAGCCAAGTCTGGCCGGGCCGCGCCGCCCGCAGGATCGTGTCGCCCTGAGCGCCGCCGGTCGCTCGTTTCGCCAGACGCTTGCCGAGATGGGTGCCAACGGACAGGGGCCGGTTCGAGTCTCGTTTGATGGCCAGCAGGCGGAAGTGGCGCATGGCTCGGTGGTGATCGCCGCGATCACAAGCTGCACCAACACCTCGAACCCCTCAGTGATGGTAGGGGCAGGGCTGCTGGCCAAGCACGCGCGCGAGAAAGGGCTTAGCGTCCCCCCCCATGTCAAAACCAGCATGGCCCCCGGATCGAAGGTGGTAACGCGCTATCTGGAAGATTCCGGGCTGATGCCCTATCTGGAAGAGCTGAAGTTCCACACCGTGGGCTACGGCTGCACCACCTGCATCGGCAACAGCGGCCCGCTACAACCTGAGATCGAGGAGGCCATCCGCGAGAACAATCTGGTGGTGGCCGCTGTGCTGAGCGGCAACCGCAACTTCGAGGGGCGTGTGCACCCGCTGACCCGCGCTAATTACCTGGCCTCGCCGCCGCTGGTGGTCGCCTACGCGCTGGCAGGCCGGATGGACATCGACCTGACATCAGAACCGCTGGGGCACACACCGCAGGGTGAGCCAGTTTATCTGGCCGACATCTGGCCCGGCCAGCAGGAGATCCAGGAGGTCATCAGCCAGTCACTGAAACCGGAGCTGTTCAAGGACGAGTACGCCAACGTCTTCACCGGCAACGAGACCTGGAACCAGATCCCGGTGCCGGAGGGCAGCCTGTACACCTGGGACCCCGCCTCGACCTACATCCAGGAACCTCCATTTTTCAGGGACATCACCCCGGACGAGCCAGATATCGTGCCAATCCTCGGTGCGCGCGTGCTGGCGCTGATGGGCGACAGCGTGACAACCGATCACATCTCCCCTGCCGGGTCGATCCCCGGTGACAGCCCTGCCGCGCGTTACCTGATCGAGCAGGGGGTTGCTCGTGTTGACTTTAACTCGTTTGGATCACGGCGCGGCAACCATGAGGTGATGATGCGCGGCACCTTCGGCAATATCCGGCTGAAGAACCTGCTGTTGCCGGGCACCGAGGGCGGGGTGACGGTCTACCTGCCTGAGGGTGCGGCTACGGCTGCTGATGGTGAGCAAATGAGCATCTACGACGCTTCGATGCGCTACCAGGCCGAGGGCACCCCGCTGATCATCATCGCGGGCAAGGAGTACGGCACGGGCAGCTCGCGCGACTGGGCAGCCAAAGGCCCCTACTTACTGGGCGTCAAGGCCGTCATCGCTGAGAGCTTCGAGCGCATCCACCGCAGCAACCTGATCGGCATGGGCGTGCTGCCTTTGCAGTTCAAACCCGGCGAGAACGCCCGCACGCTGGGGCTGTCGGGCTTTGAGGTGTACGACATCGAAGGGCTGGATAACAGCATCCAGCCGCGCCAGGAGGTGACTGTGCGCGCCCGCCGCGCCGACGGGCGGGAGATCGTATTCCAGACGACTGCTCGCATCGACACGCCGGTTGAGGTCAAGTACTACCGCAACGGCGGCATCCTGCACGCTGTGCTGCGCGACATGCTGCGCAGCGGTTGATCGCTGTGGGAGAGGTCGGCGGAGTAACATGGGTAGAGGCGGTCCCACCGGTAGGAGGCCCGCCTCTTATGGCGGTGAGAAAGCAGTGATATCTGAGAGGAAACCACATGCACAACTCATTCATCACAACCACGCGCGGGCTGCGCCGCGATACGCCCCCCATGCGCCTTTACGAGAAGGCCAAGCGGCTGGGTGTGTGGAACCCGAGTGACATCGATCTGAGCCGGGATCGAGCCGACTGGCAGCGGCTGTCGGATGATGAGCGCGATCTGCTGCTGCGGTTGACGGCCCTTTTCCAGGCCGGGGAGGAGGCAGTTACCCTCGACCTGCTGCCGCTGATCACCGTCATCGCGCTGGAGGGACGGCTTGAGGAGGAACTGTACCTGACCACCTTCCTGTTTGAGGAGGCCAAGCACACGGACTTTTTCAGCCGCTTCCTGAGCGAGGTCGCACAGGCCGGGTCAGACCTGAGCCGCTATCACACCGAGCACTACCGGGCCATTTTTTACCATGCGCTGCCAGAAGCACTGCAGGCACTTCGGCAGGACGCCTCGCCCTCCGCACAGGCCCGTGCCTCGGTGACATATAACATGATCGTGGAGGGAATGCTGGCCGAGACCGGCTACCACGTTTATTTCTCCGCACTGGAGGCCAATGACCTGCTCCCCGGCCAGCGTCAAGGGATTGCCCTGCTGAAGCAGGACGAGTCGCGGCACATCGCCTACGGAGTGTTCCTGCTCTCACGGCTGATCGTTGATCATGAGGAGGTCTGGGAGGTCATCGATCGCACCTTCAATGCACTGATGATGCCTGCGCTGGGGATCATCAGGGACGCGGTGGCAGGCTACAACCCGATCCCCTTTGGATTGAAAGAGGAAGACTTCCTGAATTACGCAATGATGCAGTTTTCCAAACGCCGTGAGCGGCTCATGAAGGCACGCGGTCAGACACTCGATGAGGTGTACCGGGTGGCTCATGCAGGCATCGATCGCGATGAGTCATGATCGACGCTGCGAGGGGTATTTACACACAGGCAGAACCGGTTTAGAATGAGGGCGGCAGCACCCCCGCTTCAGCATGGGGCGACGAAGCGGGCAGTCGTTACACATGATGTAATGTGGGTGAGTGGAAGCGGTTGGGCCGGTATCGACAGTGACTCAGCAGCAGCTTGACATATCCCATGTGCGTGCAGTGTTGTTTGACCTGGACGGTACCGTCCGGTTGAATTCCCCCAGCAGCCATGAGGCGGCCCTCAGGGTGATCACGGAGCTGGGCTATCAAATCGACGGAGAGACACGCCGGGCGATCATTCGCTGGGAACATGCTTACTGGGCCGACCGGGATCAGGTGCAGCATGACAAACAGCGCTGTCCCGATCCGCTGTGTTTCTGGAGTAGCTACTTCGCCCGGTATGTGAACGTGCTGCACCTTCCTGCAGAGAGCGCCGGGAATGCAGCGCAGTCGCTCGGACGTTATTTCGCTGAGGAGTACCGGCCCACCGGGCGGCTGGCCTCCGGCACGCGGGATGTGTTGTTGCGCCTGCGCTCAAAAGGGATGATACTGGGCCTGGTCTCCAACCGCTTTGAGCCGCTTACCGGCGTGGCGATTGATCTGGGCATCCTGGAGTATTTCCATTTCACGCTTGCCGCCGGGCAGATCGGCAGCTGGAAGCCTGACCCCATAATCTTTGAGAAAGCCCTTGCACTGGCTGGTGGAGTATCCCCAACGGAGGCGATCTATATCGGCGATAACTATTACACAGATATTATAGGTGCACACCGGCTTGGCATCCGGCCCATCCTGCTGGATGAGCATCAGGCATTCCGAGAGATCGCAGGTGACTGTCTGGTTGTCAAGCAGCTTTCCGATCTGGCAGCTATGATACCTGATTGATGGAGATCAAGAGATGAAGAACTGGACTGACGACACCGAGCTCTCTTTCCTGATCGGCCCTGATGAGGAAGAGGACTGGGAGGAAGAGGACTGGGATGACGAGGACTGGGACGAGGAAGAGGACTGGGACGAAGAGGACGAGGAGTGGGAAGAGGACGACTGGGACGAAGAAGATGAGGAGTGGGAAGAGGACGAATATTAGCCTCATCCCCTGAGATGGCCCAGGGCCGGGTCTAGTTTCCGGCCCTGGTACTTACTGATTATCGTTCTTCATCGCCCTCATCGGGCAGCAGACCCAGCCGCCGAGCCTCGTCCAGCGAGATCCCCGCCTCAGGCCCGGCGTCTGCCTCGTCGGCGGCTTCCTCCCAGAAGCTGTCAAGATCGTCGATCCCCTCCAGGCTGGCATCGAGATCGCCCAGATCAAGCTCGTCAAACAACGAGTCATCTATCTTCGGCAGAGGCTCGTCCTGCGGCGAGCCTGGCTCTGTCACTGCCGGAGGCAGCTCCGACTCTGCGTAGAGGGCGACCCTCTCCGGCGCGGCGATCTCTCGCTGTGCTGTTCCCTGCTCAGCCGGGGCCGGCCCCGGTTCCACGTCCTCTACCCCGGCAGGGGAGATAAGTCCCAGCATGCGACTCGCAAGCGGCATGCCATAGCGCAGCACAGGCCCCATCTGCTTCAGGCTGCCAGCAGAGAACACCACCGCGACAGAATAATCAGGGCCAACCGAAAGCAGATAAACGTCATGCAGCGCGCCACTGTAGTAGTGCAAAACGCCTTTCTGCACCCCACCCAGCAGGGATGCGACCTGCGGGGCGGGTTCAAGCCCGGCAGCCAGCAGTGCCGCCAGATCATCGAGCGGCAGGATGTGCTCAAGGTTTCCCCTGCCAAGTATAACTCGACCATCCCGCCCTATCAGCAGCACACCCAGGGCGCCCAGTTCGGCCTGCATCTGGCCCAGCAGCCGTTCGGCCGCTTCCTGATCCACATCGGGAAGCGCGAGGAATTCGGCGGCGGGCTCCGTCGTCGTCAGCCCAACGCTGCCAAACAGCAGCCTCTCCACAGCGGCGGTGAGCAGCTCGGTGTCAACCGGTTTGGTGAAAACCTCGGCCACTCCCAAGTCCTCAATGCTGGCTGCGATCTGGGAGGGTGCTCGAGAGGTAGTCACGATGAAGTGGGTCTCAGGGTTAAGGAGACGCAGCTGCTCGATCAGCTCTGGCCCGGATATGCCGGGAAGGCGGTGGGACGTGATCACCAGGTCGAATCGGGTGCGGCGGGCCTCAAGCAGCGCCTCCTCCCCGGAGGGCACATCGATGATGAGCAACCTGCGCCCCTGCAGCTCCAGGCTGGTGCGCAGCACGCTGGCACTGATACGCTGATCTTCGACGATCAGGATATGAGCTTCGTATTGTGGCGGCATCGATCTCCCTGACAGTGTGCTGACCGGCGGGCAGCGGCTGGCAGCCCTCGGTCCGGGCTGATTATCTGTGCCCATTATACTCTAACTCTGCGTCATTGGAGATGCGTGGGGGCAGCCGTTGTCACCACCTGTAACACTCGCGTAGACGACGATCCCCGCCGATTAGGAAGAAATTCACTATTGACAAAACGCCCAATATTAGATAATTATCTCATACAGTGCGTGAGCGCGGTGACTCACCACCGAAAGGGTACAGGATGCGAAACACCTGGCGCATGCCTCAGGGGCTGGCGCTCTACATCGAGAAATTCAAGTTGTTCACGCCCAACGCCACCATCGTGCTGGTTTACAGCGGCATCACCGGCTTGGCCTTTGGCGTGTTCCGGTTGTTGTTTAATTTCTATGTACTGAGCCTGGGTGGGTATGACGAGCGCTTTCTGGGCTTTCTAACGAGCGTTTCCTCGCTTGCGTCGCTGGCCATCGCGCTACCCGCCGCCTATATCGCCGACCGGTACTCGCATAAAGGCATCATGATCGTGACCGGGGTGATCAGCGCAGTGAGCTTCCTGGGTCTGGTGCTACTGCCCTATCGCTTCTTCCTGGTGCTGTTCAATGTGATCATGGGCCTCGCGATGAGTGTCCGGCAGGTGGCGACAGCGCCCTTCCTGATGAACAACACCTCCACAGAAGAGCGCCAGTATGTATTCAGCTTCAACTTCGGCCTGAACACCATGGCCGGATTCGTGGGCAACTGGATCGGCGGCATACTCCCCACCTGGTTTAGCGGCCTGGTCGCCGTGCTTCCTACCGACACATTGGCTTACCAGCTTGCTCTGGGCAGCATGGTGCTGATCTCCACCCTGGCAGTTGCGCCGCTGTTCCGCATCTACGAGCGCCGTGTCAGCGGGTCAGGCGGCGCTGATATGCCCTGGGTACAGCTCTGGCAGCACAGCCGGGCGCTGCTGCACTACATCACTCCGCAGTTCATCATCGGGCTGGGGGCGGGCCTGATGATGCCCTTCATGAACCTCTACTATCGCAACATCTTCGACCGCTCAGATGCAGCGATTGGCACGCTGTTTGCCCTGGGATCGCTGACTATGGCCATCGCTCAGTTTCTGGGGCCGCCGCTGGCCGACCGCATCGGCAAGATCAACAGTACGCTGCTGACACAGGGGCTGTCGGTGCCATTCATGCTGCTGCTGGCCCTGTCGGCCTGGGTGGTTCCTGGCGGGGCGGCTCATCTGGAGCTGTGGTATCTGGTCGCGGCAGTAGCCTATTTGTTCCGGCTGGCCCTGATGAACCTGAGCAACCCGATTTACCAGACTTTCGTGCTGGAGAACGTGCAACCGGAGCTGCAGGCGCTCTCGGCCAGCCTGACCAGCATCGCTTTCCAGTTCGGATGGGCGTTCAGCCCATATGTCAGCGGGTGGCTCCAGGCAACCTATGGGGATTTCGGCTTTGTGCCGGTTATCATGAGCACGTCAGCCCTGTACATCATCGCCATCATCGTCACCTGGATATTCTTCCGCGATGCTGAGAAAAAGCCAGACACAGCAGGGCGGAGCCTTTGCCCTGCCGTCAGCGAAGCTCCACAGCACGGGCCGTAGAGAATGGGAGCCAGGGGGATGCCCTGGCTCCTGTGCTATCTATCAAACAGGTAGTTGCCCCGCTCAGGAGGCAGCTCAGACCTTCGCGCGGCGCATCAGGATGAAGTACACGGCGGCGCCGATCCCGGCCAGCAGGAAGATGATCCCCAGTGCCCCAATCAGAGCGATCAGCCAGGTCGGCAGCCCCCCGCGCTCTGGCACCAGCGGGGTATCGGCGACTGGCGCCTCGCTGCCAAGCGACTGCAGGCCGAACTCACGATTCAGCGTTGCACCGGCAGCCACACTGGCGGCCCACGTCTGATCAGTGGTGGCAGCAAAGCCTTCTGCCGTCCATGAGACAATGTACGTGCCCGGCTCCAGCCCCTCAAAGCAGTACGGTTCGCCAACCCCATCCGTCACATACGTGCCAACCACCTGCGTCCCATCGGAAAGCGTGAAGTTGATGCCGCCCTGCAGTGGCTCGTCCGTCTCACGGAAGCCGTTACTGTTGGCATCCGCATAGGCAATCAGGCAGATCATGCCGGGCTGGACCCGGGCAACCTCCGTGGGCATAGGGGTGGGGGTAGGCGTTGGCACCACCTCGGGGGTACCCTCAGGTGTCCCGCTGGCCGCCGGTTCCTGGGTAGGGGCAGCTGTTGGCGCGGCACTGCCAGCGACAATCACCAATCGTTGCCCCACCACGATCGTGTTGCTGGTCAGACCATTGAGCTGCTTGATCTCATCGACGGTCACGCCGTAGGCAAAGGCAAGCCCGCTGAGGGTATCGCCCGCCACCACTGTATGGACGATACGCCCGGTTGCATCCGGAGTGGCAAGCGTGCCGCCGGTGCCAGGACTGGTGGTGGCCGGGGCCTGCGTGGGGGCCGTCTGTGTCGCTGCGGGGCCAGCCGTCTGGATCAGCTCAACGTCATCCCAGAAGGTGTCGTTGCGCGCCACCGGCCAATCGGGCCTGGCACGCAGGAACACCGTGATGGTGCTGGCGTTGGCTTTGGCCTCCACCACGATCTGGGTGAACTTATCCATTGTGCGGTTTGAACCCCACACCACCGAGGCGGCCCAGGGGTCTTTGCCGCCGTTGGGATCGATGCCCACCAGGGTTTCCATCGTAGAGGTGGAAGGGGTATCAACAACCGGATTCTCGGTGGACCAGGCCAGCACCCACGCGCTGAGACGGTATGTGGCCCCCGGCGTCACGTTCTGGACCTGCTGGAGCAGCCCGGCGTCGTGCACCGAATAGGCAGTATAGAAGCGTGCCGAATAAGTTCCTGTGCGGACATGCGGCGGATGCAACTCCATCTCGTACCGGGGGCGTGTATCCCGGTAGAACGGCTCCCAGCCGAGGGGCACGATAGCAAGTCCACCGCCGTAAGCGTCATAGACCTGCCCCTCGAAGCTGGGATTCTGGACCAGGTTCCCGGACTGCGCCGCCGGTGCGCCCAGGGCCGGTTGAGCCACCAGCATCAGTGCAGCGATCAGGGCACCCCCTATCGCATAGAGTGCATGTCGAAGCGATTTCATGAGTCAAACCCCTCGTCCAAACTGCCCGGCAGGTGCGGCAGGCCACTGCCCGGCGCGGCCTGTTACGAGCATGTTAAAAGTAATTATCTGGCATGTCCGGCGGCAGTCAGACCCGGTCACACCGATGCCAATGATAACCCATACCGCGCATTTGTGACAAAACCAGGGCTGGCTGTGCACGCTTACCGGTGAGCAGCCGGTGCGCTATACTAGGCAGGGCTGTATTCTGCTATTCAGGGAGGTTGACACAGCCGTGCCAGACACACTGCAACAAGGCGCGCTGCGTGTCCTGATGATCTCGAAAGCCTGTGTGGTGGGGGCCTATCAGCGCAAGCTGGAGGAAATCGCTGCCTACCCGGATATCGATCTCACCGTGATTGTACCCCCTACCTGGGACGGCCAGCCGCTGGAACGCGCCCACACGGACGGGTACAAGCTGATTGTCGAGCCGGTGTGTTTTGATGGCAACTTTCACCTGCACTATTATCCCGACCTGGGACGCCGCATGAAGGAGGTCCGGCCTCACATCGTGCATGTGGATGAGGAGCCCTATAACCTGGCCACCTATCAGGCAGTACAGATGGCCCGCCGCTCAGGCGCCCGGTCACTTTTCTTCTCCTGGCAGAACATCCTGCGCCGCTATCCGCCGCCCTTCAACTGGTTCGAGCGCTGGGTGCTGGATCATGTTGACCATGCTGTGGTGGGCAGCCACGAGGCAGCCTCGGTCTGGCGAGCCAAAGGGTACAATGGCCTTCTGGATGTCATCCCACAATTCGGCGTTGACCCGGAGATATTCTCCCCACCGCCACAGCCCGCCGCGCGCGAGCGGCTTGTCATTGGCTATGCCGGGCGGCTGGTGCCCGAGAAAGGGATAGACACTCTGATCCGTGCCGTCTCGTTACTCAAAGGTAGCTGGTACCTGACACTGGTGGGCGACGGGCCAGAGCGTACCCGCCTGAGCGAACTGGCCGGGCTGCTCAACATCGGCGGCAGCGTTTACTTCACAGAGCCGCTGCCCTCCACCCGCATGCCGGAATTCTACCGCGGCCTTGATGTGCTGGTGCTCCCTTCACGTACACGTAAAAACTGGAAAGAACAGTTTGGCAGAGTACTGATCGAGGCGATGGCCTGCGGCGTACCAGTGATCGGCTCACAGTCAGGGGCCATCCCGGAGGTGATTGGCGAGACCGGGATCACGTTTCCTGAAGGGGATGAGCATGCCCTGGCCGAAAGCCTCCAGCGGCTGTTGGAGAACCGCCCGCTGCGCGAGGCCCTGGGGAAAGCCGGGCGTCAGCGGGTGCTCCGGAACTTCACCCAGGCGCAGATCGCGGCCCGGACGGTTGAGGTGTATCGGGCAATGATGAAGGGCGCCATCTTATGAACCTCTGATGGATCATACCCGTGAAATATGCGACAATAGCCTTACGGCGCAGGTCACCCCGCTGTGCAGGTCATGCAGGCGTTGCACGATGCGGGAAAATAAAAACGTAAAGGGTGTTACTGGTAGATTGAGAGATAACCGCCTGAGTCGGAGGGATGAGGTAGTATGAACCGCTTTGAACGTTTTACCGAGCGTGCCCAGGATGCTGCCCAGCGCGCGTTGGAGATCCTGACTCGCTACGGACACACACAAATCGATACCGAGCATATCATGCTGGCGCTGCTGGAACAGCCAGACGGGGTTATTCCCCAGATACTTGAACGGCTGAACGTTGACATTGAGCAGTTGATCCGGCGGCTGGATGAGGATTTGCGCAACTCCCCACGCGCTGCGGCGATCTACGGTGGCGGGGCTGGGCAGGTGTTTATCACCCCCCGCGTCAACCGCGTCTTTGAGAGTGCGCATGAGGAAGCGCGCAAGCTGAATGACGAGTACATATCGACCGAGCACATCTTCCTTGCCATCCTGAGCAACCGCAGCACCCCCTCTGCGCGCTTCCTGAAAGAGATGAATGTCTCGCGTGAGCGCGTGTTGGAGGCTATCCGCGATCTGCGCGGCGGGCAGCGCGTCACCGATCCGCAGGCTGAGAGCCGCTACCGGATGCTCGAGAAGTATAGCCGCGACCTGACCCGGCTGGCTGCCGAAGGCAAGCTGGACCCCGTGATTGGGCGCGACGCGGAGATCCTGCGGGTGATTCAGATCCTCAGCCGCCGCACCAAGAACAACCCGGTGCTGATCGGTGAGGCCGGTGTGGGCAAGACCGCCATTGTCGAAGGGTTGGCGCAGAAGATCGTCAACCACGACGTGCCAGAAATCCTGGTCGACAAGCGTGTGATCGAGCTTGACCTGGCCGCCATGATCGCCGGGTCGCGCTTCCGCGGCGAGTTCGAGGAACGCCTGAAAGCTGTCATCGAGGAAATCCAGCGTGCAGAGGGCGAGATCATCCTGTTCATCGATGAGATCCACCAGGTGGTGGGCGCTGGCGCAGCGCAGGGCGCCCTGGACGCCAGCAACATGATGAAGCCCGCCCTGGCGCGCGGTGAGCTGCAGACCATCGGCGCCACCACGCTCGACGAGTACCGCCAGTACATCGAGAAGGACTCGGCGCTGGAGCGCCGCTTCGCCCCGGTCTTCGTGGAGGAGCCCTCGATTGAGGAGACCATTGAGATGCTCAAGGGGCTGAAGTCGCGCTATGAGGCGCATCACAACGTCACCTTCTCCGAGCAGGCTCTGATCGCTGCGGCCCGTCTCAGCCACCGTTATGTGACCGACCGCCACCTGCCAGATAAGGCAATCGATTTGCTGGACGAGGCCGCCGCCAAGCTGCGCGTTGCCCTCTATTCCATGCCATCCGAGCTGAAGGAGATGAAGACGGAGATCGATCGACTGATGGCTGACGAGGAGCGCGCTGCGCTGGCCGGTGATTACCAGGCTGCTGCCCAGTACAAGACACAGCGCCTCCAGCTCCAGGCCGACTATGATGCGCAGCACGAGCGCTGGCTTAAGGAGAAGCAGCTTGACGAGGTGGTGGATGAGCGCGACATCGCCGAGGTAGTTGAGCAGTGGACGGGCATCCCGATCAGCCGGATGATGGAGACGGAGGCCGAGAAGCTGCTGCGCATGGAGGACGTGCTGCACAAGCGTATCATCGGGCAAGACGCTGCCATCGCCGCTGTGTCGGACGCCATCCGCCGGGCACGTTCTGGCCTGAAGGACCCGCGTCGTCCGATCGGATCGTTCATCTTTCTGGGCTCCTCTGGGGTGGGCAAGACGGAGCTGGCCAAAGCGCTGGCCGAGTTCCTGTTCGAAGACGAGGATGCGCTGCTGCGCATTGACATGAGCGAGTACCGCGAGCAGCACACGACGGCTCGTTTGTTCGGCGCGCCCCCCGGCTACGTGGGCTATGAGGAGGGTGGTCAGCTCACCGAGGCTGTCCGCCGCCGCCCGTACCGGGTCATCCTGTTCGATGAGATCGAGAAGGCACACCCTGACGTATGGAATGCGCTGCTCCAGATACTGGATGACGGTCGCCTGACCGACGGTCAGGGGCGTACGGTGGACTTCCGCAACACCGTCATCATCATGACGAGCAACCTGGGCACGTCCTATGCGCGGCGGGGCGGCACCCTGGGCTTTGTGCCTAATGCTGACGCCCAGACCGTGGCCGATCACAAGCAGATCGAGAAGGCGCTGAAGGAGACCTTCCGCCCGGAGTTCCTCAACCGCATCGATGAGATCATCATCTTCTCGCCGCTGAGCATGGACGAGGTGAAGCAGATCGTCGATCTGCAAATGAAGCAGATCGCCGAGCGGATGGAGGAACAGGGCTTGACAGTTGAGCTGACCGACGCGGCCCGGACCTGGCTGGCCCAGCAGGGGTATGACCCCGCCTTCGGTGCCAGGCCGCTCAAACGGGCGCTCCAGAAGTACATCGAAAGCCCGCTGTCGGTCAAGCTGCTGCGCGGTGAGTTCGTTCAGGGCGCTCATGTGATCGTGGATGTCACAGAGGACGAAGGCCTGATCTTCCAGGCTGCGGGCAGTGCCGCAGATGTAAGCTACCCGGCAGGAGCGATCGGCGACTGACCGGACGGAGCATCTTTACCGCCCTGGTGGAGCTTCTGCCAGGGCGGTTTTACTTCAGATACATCGAACACAGCGCGGGTGCATATGGGGTGTTTGCCTGCTTGACGCGCCTTCTGGCTAAAGCTAGAATAGCTCCCGTGCACTTGCGGTCCATGCAGTATCTGTGCGAGCTTGATCGGAGCCCTCTGTGAGCAAGCGTTGGTCCGGAAAAACAGTGATCGGCCTGACCGGGAACATCGCGACCGGCAAGAGCGTGGTCAGGCGTATGCTTGAGCATCTAGGTGCGTTCAGTATTGACGCAGACAGCCTGGCGCACCGTGCAATGTCTCCCGGTGCCCCTGCCTACCAGCCAGTCATTGATCTGTTCGGTAAGTACATCCTGGATGCTGACGGCCGGATCAACCGTCAGCGCCTGGGGCGGATGGTCTTCAACGACCCTGAGGCGTTGGCCGCTCTGGAGCAGATCGTCCATCCGATCGTGGTGGATGTGATCGGCCTGCTGATCCGGCGTGCGGGGCAGCCGGTGGTGGTCATCGAGGCGATCAAACTGTTCGAGTCCGGGCTGGCGGCTGCCTGCGACAGCGTGTGGGTGGTGGACGCGCCGCAGGAAGTTCAGATCAGGCGGCTGGTCAGCACCCGCAGCATGAGCGAGGCAGAGGCCCGTATGCGCATTGCGGCTCAGCCTCCCCAGGCCGAAAAGCTGGCCCGCGCCAGCGTCGTGATTGACAACTCGGGCGGCTATGAACAGACCTTCGAGCAGGTGCAGCGCCATCTGGCCGCCCTGACCGGCGTCCGCGTCGAGGAACCGGAGCCGGAGCCGGCCCCCCAGCCCGCCGTCGTCAGCGAGACAGCGCCGATCAGGGTGCAGCGGGCTGGCCCGCGCCAGGCCGAGGGAATCGCCAAGTTCATCAATGCAGTGCAGGGAACCAGCCTGACACGCGCTGATATGCTGGTGCGGTTCGGGCAGCGCGCCTATATGCTGGCCTACGCCGGAGACCAGATCGTTGGACTGGCAGGCTGGCAGGTAGAAAACCTGGTCACCCGTGTCACCGAGATCATCTTGGCTGACTCGCTGTCCCCTGAACGTGTGGTCACCGCGCTGATTGAGGCGGTCGAGAAGGCTTCCATGGACCTGCAAAGCGAGATGGCTTTGCTTTTTGTAGCACAAGGCGCCTCTGAGGCGCTGCGCCGCATCCTGCAGCGCAGCAGCTATGAGCAGCATGCGCCTGCTGATTTTCGGGTCCCGGATTGGCGCGAGGCCGCCGAGGAATCCATGCCGCCCGGCACCGTTCTGTTTGCCAAGCGGCTGCGCGCCGATCGCGTCCTGAAGCCGATCTGATCGGCATTCGGGCCACAGCAAGTTGGGTGAGATGATCAGATTCCTGAATAACACAGTAGAAAAGCTGCGAAGGGGTCCGCTTGGCCCGCTGGTTGCATGGATTGAGCAGCACCCCCGCCTGTCGGCATGGGTGGTGCTGGCAATTGGGATGGTGAGCCTGCTGGTGATCGAGGCACGTGATGTTGGGCTGCTGCCCGGCCAGTGGGCGGCGCTGATCGCTGCCACCATCCTGGTGGCTGGCGCCTGTGTTTGGATCATCGGCTGGGAGGAGGACAACGGTGCATCGAACGACAGCGAAGGCAAACCCGGCAACGAATAACTGCCGTTCATGAGCCAGACAGCAGGGCCGAGGTCAGCATCGAGACCTCGGCCCTGACGTTAACCGCTTCTATCGACCTGGCGCCGGCGGATCACCGCACCTACCACCACTGGAAATACGCTGTCTCAACAGTGAGCAGAGTCTCACCGGTAAGCACATGCATTGTGACGATCACCTGCGTGCCGGGCAGGGCAGGCGGCACGATGAAGGTGGCGCGGCTGAGGCCGTTCTCATCTGTGGGCAGCAGCTCAACCTCGGCAGTGGCATCGTTATAGCGCAGCACGGCCAGTGCATGGGCCCCCGCGACAGGGCGCCCGGTGCTGTCGTGTACGTAGAGATAGATCGTCTGCTGTTCACCCTGCCCCACAGCGGGCAGCTCAACCGACACACTGGCCCGGATTTGCATAGGCGGCAGCGGCGTGCCCTGCGGGCGAATGGCCGCCTGCCCTTGCTGCGAGATCGGCGGCGGGAAGACAGCCAGATAAACTGCCCCCAGATCAGCGAGCATGATCTCGCCCGTCTCTCTGCGAATCAGGCGCGCCCGCTGGAAGTCCTGCACCAGCAGCCCGTTCTCGCTCCGCGCCTGGCTGAGCGGCGGGCCAAAGAAGCCTTCACCACCCCGATCGCGATAATACGCCGCAAACACCGGGGCCACGGCAGCCCCTCCAGCCGTGCTGCCCAGGTTGAGTCGCTCACCAATAGGGGCCAGGACAACGCCCCGCACAGTGAGCTGAAGCATGGCATGCTCAAATATCTGAGTCAGGTAGCCATTCTCGTCGGTATAGGCCTCAGTGAGCGGATAGCCGAATGTGCTGATTCCGCCGTGCTCTTCAAAGAACTCAAGTAGTGGTTCGCGGACGATGTGGCCAGTTTCGGGGAAGTAGCGAATCTGGGTTTGCACCTGCTGCCGGACGGCAAACCCGGCCACTGCCAGCACCGCCAGCGCCGCTGCGGCAATAACAGGAATACTGCGGTTTACCTGGTGGCGCATCGGGCGCATAGGTCACCTTGGCCGGTAGTGAGGTGAAACATATTCTCGATTATAAATCACTCAGCGCCACTCGCAATCGAACAGCCGTTCCGCGCTTGCAGAGGGCACACCGGGCTGGCCACCGGGCGTTATCTGTTCAGATAGCGGGCAGCCCACGTCAGGCCAATCACCGTTTTGGCGTCGTTGATGCGAGCGGTCAGGGCCATCTGCAGCGCCTGTTTAAACGGCACCCGCTCGATGACGATATGCTCATCGACATCGGGGGGAAGCTCCGCTGGGTGCATCCTGCGGCACAGGAAGATGGTGATATACTCCGTGTTGTAGGCTGCTGCCACCCAGAACCCACCCAGGTTGATCATCTCCTGAGGATAGTAGCCGATCTCCTCCTGCAGCTCGCGCCGTGCTGCCTCCTCCGGGGTCTCACCGGGGTCCAGCCCCCCCGCCGGGATCTCCAGCAGCTCGCTCTGCGGCCCGGAACGGAACTGCCGCACCATGATGACGTTCCCGTCCGGGTCGATCGGGACGATTGCAGCAGCCCCATTGTGCTTCACGATCTCACGGCGGTATGTTTTCCCATCGATCTCAACAGTATCAAGGCGCAGGTTGACCACCTTGCCCTCGTAGATCATCTCGCTGCTGATGACACGTTCTCTGGCCATACAAGCCCCTCCTGATGCTGTTTGGTCAGCCAGAATGACAAATAGGAGGCTATTGACTCCCCGATCAATAGCCTCCCGGTTACTTCTTCAGGCGGGTTACTGCTCGCTGGCGGGGATGCGGATCGTCTGCCCCACAACGATCGATTCGGGGTTAGTAATGCCATTGTAGGCCGCCAGTGCCTGCCACGACTGGCCATACTTCAGGGCAATGCGATACAGGTTCTCCCCCTCAGCAACTACGTGCAGGATATCACCGCCGGCTGTTGTGCCGGCCCCCGCGCCGGCTCCCGCCCCCTCCTCGCCGCAGCCGGGGATGATTAGCACCATTCCAACCGAGATGGCGTCTGGATTAGCGATGCCGTTCGCCGCTGCCAGCTCATCCGTCGTCACCCCGTAGCGCAGCGCGATACGGAATAGATTCTCGCCCGCGGCCACGACATGCTGGCAGGCCCCCACCTGATCGTCGGGGGTCGGGGTAGTTTCAACCGCAGGAGGCTCCTCCGTGGGCAGTGGCGTGGCCTCAACCGGCGGGACAATGGTCTCGGCAGCAGGTGGGGTCTCTTCCACCACACCTCCCTCAGGGGTTGGCATCGCCTGAGCGGTCTGGGTGGCGAACACGTCCGGCGGGATAAACTCGGTGGGAGTGGGAGGCATAACCACAGAATCGGTCGGTGTGGGCTGAACAGGGGACGGTTGGATGGTGTCGGGACCAACGGGTGTTAGAGGAGCCGCGCCCGCACCGGAGAGGGTGCAGCCGGTGGTGAGCAGTGCCAGCAGCACAATACTCACAACTGGCATGGCTGCGCGGGCTGCAACAGTTTTCATCAAATACCTCCCGATCCTTTGTGGCAGGATGGCCAGAATAAACCTGACCAGCACTATAGCATCCCTTTACGGGCGGTGCAACTAGGGCTTCAATTGGCCGGGGGCGTCTAACCACCTACAGGCGCTTACGGCTGCGGCCCCTCAGAATGTTGATCATATCGGCCAGCATACCATAGGCGGTGCCGCGCGGCCCCTGCCCGGCATCGATCAGCATTTGTCGGCCCATGGTGTCGATCTCAAACGATACCAGGCTGCCAGTGCCTCTAATGCCTGCCAGCAGGCTGTCGGCGGGCACCCGCTGCGGCGCAACGCGAGCCTGCACCCGGCCATCAGGGAGACGCTGCGCCTCGCACAGCAGCCGCGTGCGCTTGCCCTGATCCAGCGCGGTGCGGATTTGCTCCACGGTGATCTCCCGGATACCGGTGCGCTCTACATCTACGGGGCGCAAATCGGCGCCCAGGAACACATTCGCCAGGATCACGGTCTTGATCGCCGCATCCCAGCCATCGATATCCAGCGAGGGATCAGTCTCTGCCACGCCAATCTCCTGTGCCTCTCTGAGAGCTTCCTCAAGGCCGATTCCCTCGCTCTCCATGCGGTCGAGGATATAGTTGGTGGTGCTGTTGAAGATACCCTCGATCCGGCGGAACTCGGCAGCAGGCAAGCCCTCGCGCGCCAGGGCGATGGCGGGTGCACCACCTATCACGGTGGACTCGAAGAAGAAGCCCACCCCCTGTGCCTCAGCCAGGGCGTCCAGCTCGCGATACCCAAAGGCCACCGGCCCCTTGTTAGCGGTTACCACATGGATGCCGCGCTCCAGCGCCTGGCGCACATAGGTCAGAGCGGGCTGACCATCGATGGGGTTGGTGGGGGTGCCCTCAAAGATCAGGTCGGCAGGGCAGAAAGCCAGGAAATCAGTGAGGTTGTCTGCCGGTGCTCCGATGTGCAGGTTGCTGAGAGTCTCACCGGCAGCAGCCAGGCTGAGGGCAGTCTCAAGATCGATACCATCAGGGTCGACAGCAAGGCCATGACTGCCGGTACTGATGCCCACCACCTGCACTTCAATACCATAACCATCCAGCAAGGCCGCGCGCTTTTCGAGCAGCAACTCGGCTAACGCACGGTTCACATTACCAAACCCCAGCAGAGCGACATTCACAATGGACATACGAGGACTCCGGAGCAGGGTTCATAGAGGTTCAGGAAGACTGGAGCGAAACACGGCTGTGCTGCCGCAAGCTACTGGGGTATGCTGCCTTGATAGTCCTCAGCCTCCTCATCTTCAACACGCATCATCTTGGAGACAACTTCCCCGGCAAAGCGGCACAGGATCATCAGCAGGGTTTGTTCTGTCTCGTTGAACGGCTGGTTGTTGTGCTTGTTGAGAAGCTCAACTACCCCCACCACCTGATTATCGGAGACGATCGGCGCAGCGAGGATCGAGTCGGTGGTGAAGCCCAGGGCCTCGTCAATGCTGGCATAAAACCGTACATCGCTCTGTGCGTGCTGCACAATGGTGGGGCGTCGATTGGCAACCACCCAGCCCGCAATACCCTTCCCGGCAGGGATGCGCCGATTAAGCAGCAGGGCAGGATCCACTTCCCCTCTGGCCAGCACAAACACCAGCTCTCCCGTGTTCTCATCGAGTATCAGCAGGGAGCCGTCCTTGGCATCGGTGAGAGCCATCGCGTTGTAAAGCATCCGGTCAAGCAGCGACCTGATCTCCTCTGCGGAGTCAAGTTCATCGATGGCGCCTATGAGGGATTGCAGGGCATCCATGTACTGGCGGAGTGTGGCCACCTCGTCGCGCAGGGCCTCGTTTTCCTGCTTGAGGCGGGCCAGCTCCACCTTGAGATAGTTATATCCGCTCATCTTGCTCGCTCCAGCGGGAAAGAACCGCCATAAAAATACACAACATAAGCTCATTGATGATGAGATCAGTCTAGCATAAAGCCCCCTGTACAACAACCGCCCTGAGCATTCCAGGCAGTCTATGTGTATAGATCGCATAGAAACCGCCCGATCCTTATGGTACAATGCGGGCCGCTCTTTCACCGTTCTATCTGGCGAGGATGGGCCAATGAGCCGGAAAACCGAATCGGCATGAATAACTGGAGACGCTGGCTCTTTCTGGTCGTCGGGCTGGCTATCAGCGCGGTATTCGTGTACCTGGCCCTGGACGGCCTGCACCTTGCAGAGGTCTGGGCGGACCTGCAGGGGGCGACTTACTGGTGGCTGCTGCCGGGCGTCGCTGTCTACTTTGGGGCGGTCTGGGCGCGCACCTGGCGCTGGCACTACCTGCTGCGGCCTATCAAGCGCATTCGGCTCAGCCGGCTGTTTCCGGTGGTGGTCATTGGCTATATGGGGAATAACATCTACCCCTTCCGGGCCGGTGAGCTGATCCGTGCTTGGGTGCTCAGGCGCAACGAAGCGGTCAGCATCAGCGCCTCGCTGGCCACGATCTTTGTCGAGCGGATCTTCGATGGACTGGTCATGCTGATCTTCGTGTTCGCCGCCCTGCCATTTGCCCCGGTCCCCCCGCCATTTGACCGGATTGTGATATGGATGACGTTCCTGTTCTTTGGGGCGCTGGTGGCCTTTTTTGTCCTGGCGCTGCGCCCACAGATCACCCGCCGGTTGTACACCACGATCCTGGAACGTCTGATCCCGGCAGGGCGAGCGCGCGCCAGCCTGATCGGGTTCGCCGACCGATTCATGGATGGCCTCTCGTCGCTGCGCAGCCCGGCTGACCTGCTGATGACGCTGGTGTCCTCCCTGCTGATCTGGCTGACCGAGACCACCAAATACTGGTTCGTGATGCATGCCTTCGACTTTGAGGTGAGCTTCTTTGTGTTGATGCTGATGACCGCTGTGGTGAACCTGGCCACCACCCTCCCCAGCTCGCCCGGCTACGTTGGCACCTTCGACGAGCCGGGGATCGAAATCCTTAAGGTCTTCGGGGTCGAGCAGAACACCGCAGCGGCTTATACTTTTGTGCTGCATGCCGCGCTATGGTTGCCGATCACCCTGCTGGGTGTTTACTACATGATCCGCCAGGGGGTGCGCTGGCAGGATTTTCGCCGGGCTGCTCAATCCGGCATCGAGGCCTGAGAGGGGTGCCATCTGATCCAGTTTAACAACAAGGCATTGCGCTGATGAAAGTCGCAGTTGTGGGGGCAGGAGCCGCCGGGCTGGCGGCAGCATACGACCTGGCCAGGGCAGGCCATGAGGTGATCATCTACGAGGCAGGCGCCGAAGTTGGGGGGCTGGCCGCCGGATTCAAGGCCCCTCACTGGGACTGGACACTGGAGAAGTTTTACCATCACTGGTTCTCCAACGACCAGGATATCATCGGGTTCATCCAGGAGCTGGGCTTTGGAGACAAACTGCGCTTCTCCAGCCCCACCACCAGTTATTACGATGAGGTGAGCAACTTCGCGCTGGATAAGCCTGTGGTGCGCAGCGGCCTGATCTCGCGGGTGATCAACGTGCTGTCAATACCGGGGCTTCCGCTGATCGACCGGCTGCGCTTCGGGATCGCAGGCGCTTATCTGGCATCTATCCCAGATGGGACGTTCCTGGAAAAGTATACCGCTGACGACTGGTTGATGCGCCGCGTGGGCAGGCGCGCCCACGAGCGCGTGTGGCGCCCGATGCTCATTGGCAAGTTCGGCCCTCTGTACGATCAGGTGAACATGGCCTGGATGTGGGCACGCATCTACAAGCGCACGGCCAGCCTGGGGACTTACGCGGGGGGCTTCCAGGCCGCGCTTGAGGATATCGCCGACGTGCTGGGCAGGATGGGGGTCAGCATCCGGCTGAACACCCCCGTGCAGCGCATCGCACCGGGCAGTACCGGCGGGGTATCTCTGAGGGTGGATGAGGGGGTGTTCCGTTTCGACCAGGCCCTGTGCACCTTTGGGCCGGCCCTGATGGCCCGCCTGGCCCCCGATCTGCCTGAGCCATATCTCAACCAGCTTCGCAGCCTGAAGGGAATGGGGGCGCTCTCAGTTGTGCTGACACTGGATCGGCAGCTCATGACGGACGGGACCTACTGGCTCAACCTGCCTGCCACCAGTGCCGATAACCCGCTGGCCAATCCTTTCCCCTACCTGGCGCTGGTGGAGCACACCAACTGGCAGTCACCCGCTCACTATGGCGGAGATCATATCATCTACATGGGAGATTATCTGCCAGCGGATCACGAACACATGCGTCTCGATGATGAGGCCCTGCTGGCCCTTTTCCTGCCGTCGCTGCGGCGGGTGAACCCCGCCTTCTCCGAGTCGTGGATTCGCCAGCGCTGGGTGTTCCGCGTGCCGTACGCCCAGCCTGTGCCGCTGGTGAACCAGTCCCGGCACATCCCGGCGATCCGCACCCCGATCAGAGGACTGTATCTTGCCTCGATGGCGCAGGTCTATCCCTGGGATCGCGGCACAAACTACGCCGTGGAGATTGGTCGACGTGCCGCCCGCATGATGCTGGAAGATGCCTGAGCGTCCTGGTCCGGACAGCAGCAAAGCCCCATCATCTGACGGGGCTTTTTGGCCTGAGCGGGTAAGGGGATTCGAACCCCTGACATTCAGCTTGGGAAGCTGACGTTCTACCACTGAACTATACCCGCGAAGCACCTACCATTATACACTTTTCGGCCCGGTTCGCAACGAAAAATACCTGTTATGCGCCGATCGGCTGGCAAACCGCCGCGCTTCCGGGCTATCATGCGTATACTATATTTAAGAAAACCGGGGCGATTTGTTGCGGTCGGTCTGATCATCTTAAAGGAGGCACTGCGTTATGGCCCGCCGTCTTCTCGTTATTCCGCTTGGCGCAGCGTGGCGGCAGAAGCCCGCCGCAATGCTGACTGTGTTTTTGATCCTGATCGCACTGCTGGCGGTGTCGGTCTTCCTGTTCATCACCGACTACATCACCAGTGTGTACGGATACTTCCAGCTTGGTACCGAGCGCGTCAGCGATGCAGAAGCCTGGTTTGTGGGCGCACTGCCTCAGCTCGTCCAGGTCGCCTTCGGATTCATGGCCCTTGAGCGCCGCAACCCGCTGTTCGCCGTACTGGCCGGGGCCGCATTCCTGGTTGATGTGGGCACCGATGTGGCTTTCCGTGTTGGGGATGCTACACAGTTCGGCATTTATGCGGTGGCCGTGACACAAAGCATCCTGCTGTTCACGCTGGGCAGCGAATTCTTGCTGGTCGCCTCGCTTGAGAACATCATCGAATATCTGCCTGATGTGCTGGAGTCAATGGCGATCTCCGCCAACCGGCTCGTTAGCAGTTTTACCAAAGTGGCCGAGACCTTCCGCGAAGACGAGGAGGAGGCCCAGCATCCGGCAGCCCGCCGCAAAGGCCGGCGAGGCGGCCCTTAGCCCTGTCCGCTCGATCCCTGCGTCCGCAGTCGGGCCAGCGCTTCCACTGCGGCCCGGCGTACTGCCAGAGATTGATCCTGTTCGACGGCCTGCTTCAGGGCTGATCGTGCCTGTTCGTCCCCGATCCTGCCAAGCGAGCGCGCCGCTGTGACCCTGACTCGTTCGCTGGGGTCATGCAGCGCATCACACAGAGGCAGAACCGCATCGGCGCGGCCCACCTTGCCCAGTGCCCAGGCAGCCGCCTGCCGGGCATCATCCGGGCCAAAGACAAGCGTCACCAGCAGATCATGGATGGCGGCGGGGCCTGCTCCCACCAGCTTGTGGGCGGCTTCCCGGCATTCATCAACCGACCCACTGGTGATCATGCGGATATATTCCTCAACACCGGTCACTCCGCTGGACGGCACAGAGACTGGTGGACTTTGCGGGCTGTTCTCTGACATCATCACAGCTTTACCTCCCCCCAAAAGCGGGGAAACAGCCGGTTATTCACATAAATCATATTTGATTCATCTATATTGTACATTGACGCTTGCCTGATGAAAACAGGGCGATGATCCCTCCCGGGAGATTATCCGGTCAGCGGCAGCCAGTTCGCTCGATTGACCAATCATGCGTCTCGTGCTACGATGAAACCCACTTTCTGGGAAGGGAGTGCTTATGCTGGCCAAGGTTGACAGCTGCGCCCTGGTGGGGCTGGATGCCACCCTGGTTGAGGTCGAGGTGGATGCTTCGCGGGGGATGCCCTCGCTTGCCCTTGTTGGGCTGCCCAGCACCTCGGTGAAGGAGTCCAAGGATCGGGTGTGGGCTGCGATCCGCAACAGCGGCCTGCTGTTCCCAACAGAGCGGCGGCTGACGGTCAACCTGGCCCCCGCCGATCTGCGCAAGGATGGTCCCGCCTATGACCTGCCCATTGCACTGGGCGTGCTGGCTGCCACCGGGCAAATTCCCGCCGACGGCCTGGCCGGTTCGCTGGTGATGGGCGAGCTTTCGCTGGATGGCAGCGTGCGGCATGTGCGGGGCGTGCTGTCAGGAGCACATCTGGCTGCCTCACTGGGGATGGAGCGCATCTTTGTGCCGGCAGAGGACGCCGCTGAAGCCGCCCTGATCCCCGACATTGAGGTAATCCCGGTTGAGCACCTGATCCCCCTGGTTGAGCATCTGCTGGGGCTGGACATCATCCCGGCCTTTGACCGTGACAGCATGGAGATTCCTCCTTACACCCCGCCCTACCTCACTGACTTCGCCGATGTAAAAGGGCAGGAGCATGTCAAACGGGCGCTGGAGGTGGCCGCCGCGGGGAATCACAATGTGTCCATGATCGGGCCGCCCGGCTCCGGCAAGACCATGCTGGCACGCGCCATGCCCGGTATCCTGCCCACCATGACGATCGACGAGGCCCTGGAAGTCACCCGTATCTATTCGGTAGCCGATATGCTCCCGGACAACGTCCCGCTGATGCAGCACCGGCCGTTCCGCGCACCTCATCACACCATCAGCCATGCAGGGCTAGTAGGAGGTGGTTCCGCCCCACGTCCCGGTGAGATCAGTCTGGCGCATCGCGGAGTGCTGTTCCTCGACGAGCTGCCGGAATTCGGCTCCAAGCTGGAGGTGCTGCGCCAGCCGCTAGAGGATCACTGCGTGACGATCAGCCGTGCGTCCGGTGCGATGATCTTCCCCGCCAACTTCATCCTGGTTGGGGCATCCAACCCGTGCCCCTGCGGGCACTACGGCGACCCGGCCAAGCCCTGCACATGCAGCACCACCATGGTGACCCGCTACCGTCAGCGTATCTCCGGCCCCCTGCTCGACCGCATCGACATCCACATCGAAGTGCCCCACGTGGAGTTTGAGAAGCTCTCTGTGGAGCGCAGCGGCGAGACCAGCGCTGCTATCCGGGCACGTGTACAACTGGCACGAGACCGCCAGGCAGAACGGTTCAAGGGGACACGGCTTGTAGCCAATGCTGACATGGGGCCGCGCGAGATCGGGTTGTATGCCCGCCTGGACACAGAGGGAGACCGGCTGATGCGGTCAGCCATGAAGCAGATGCAGCTCAGCGCACGGGGGTATCATCGCATCCTCAAGTTGAGCCGGACGATCGCTGACCTGGACGGTGAGGAGCAAATCCGCACCCATCATCTGGCCGAGGCACTACAGTATCGCTCGCGGGAGGCGCAGCACTAAAAGGGGAAGGCAGTACAGGCGGGAATCGTTATGGAAGCGTTGACCTGTATCTGATAACATTTACCCTGTCAGCTCTTCGTGTATCGAAAGTCAGGTTGTGATGCAGCTTGAGTCGGGCTATTCCACTCATCGGGGTCAGGTACGCAAAACAAACCAGGACTCGGTTGGCGTATTCAAGCCGCGTCGGCGACTCTTCAGGCAGTACGATCTACCGCTGTTCATCGTTGCCGATGGCATGGGAGGGCACCAGGGGGGCGAGGTAGCCAGCCGGGTGGCCCTGGAAACGGTGCACCGCACATTCCGCGCCGCCAGCCGGACTGTCCCTCCCAACCAGGCGCTGCGCCTCTCGATCCAGGCGGCCAACGAGGCTGTAGTCAACAAGGCCGATAACTCCCCGGCGCTGTCAGGCATGGGGACCACCATCGTGGCCGCCACCATCAGCGATGACAGGCTGTACGTGGGCAATGTCGGCGACAGCCGAGCCTATCTCATTCGCGAGCATGCTATCCGCCGCATCACCAATGACCATTCCTTTGTCGAGGAGCAGGTGCGCGCCGGCGTGCTGACCGAGGATCAGGCAGTGGGTGCTGTTGGCCGCAATATCCTCACTCGCGCCATCGGGCGGCGCGGCGGCATCCCCGTGGACATCTTCGAGGAGTCATGGCTACCGGGCGATACACTAGTGCTCTGCTCGGATGGGCTGTGGGGGGTGGTTTCCCCTGATGAGATCATGGCCATCGTCATGGATCAGCCCCCGCAGGAAGCAGCCAAACAACTGGTGGATGCCGCGATCGCCAACCACTCAACCGATAATATTAGCATTGTGATCGTACGCTACGTTTGATCTACCCGGTGGTAGGAACTTAGGAACTTTAGTGTGAGGGGGGTGCCATGTTCGAGTCGGCTTATTTCTCGCTCGAACAGGTGGGCGAAGGGGTTTTCGCCGCGATTGCCCGTTCGGAGGAGTCCGGCGAGATGGCCAACGCCGGGCTGATCGACCTGGGCGATCTAACCGTGGCCTTTGATTCCTTCATGCTGCCCGGCTCGGCTCGCGAGCTGCTGCGGGCATCGCAGGAACTGCTCGGTAGGCCGGTTAGCCTGCTGGTGATCAGCCACTACCACCCCGATCACATCCGCGGAAGCTGTGTGTTCCCTGCCGAGACGGTGGTGATCACGACAACACGCACCCGCGATCTAATTGTGGAGCGTGATGTGCCCGGCCTCCCACAGATGCTGCGGGATTTGCCAGAGACGATCGAGAAAGCAGCCCGCCAGTATGAATCGGCAGCGGAGGGAGAGGAGCAGCGCTGGAACGGCATCAGGCTGAAGATGTACCGGGCGCTGAGCAGTGAGATCGGTCCACTTGAGGCCCGTATGCCCCAGCTTACATTTGAGCAGGGCGTCACACTTCACGGGGCGCAGCGGCGCTGCGAGGTCGTGGCACTGGGTGAAGGCCACAGCCCCAGCGACACGGTCCTCTATCTGCCCGATGAGCGCATTCTGTTTTGCGGCGATCTGCTGTTCAACGGCCAGCATCCCTTCATCGCCGATAGCGACCCGGACGGGTGGCGGCGCATCCTCGATGATCTGGAGACATGGGAGATCGAGACGGTTGTGCCCGGCCACGGACCCGCAGGCCGTAAGGCTGATCTGCTCGGCGTGCGCGATTACCTGGCCCGCCTGGAGGAGCTGGCGCGCGAGATCATCGCCGGCGGTGGCTCAGCAGACGATGCCGTGGCGATCCCGATCCCTGCCGATCTGGCCGGGCTGGCCAGCCTGCGTTTCCACCCCAGCCTGCAGTTCATGATCAACAGGCTGGCAGGCCAGGAGTAGACAGACAAGCGGGCAGCACAAGGCCGCCCGGCTGTTTGGAAGCCTGCGCTACGTTACGGGGCGAGCCGCACCGTCACCCAGGTGGTGGGGTCAGGGACTTTCAACCTGACGCAGTGGCTGACCATCGACTGCTGCACATCCTGAGCCGTCAGATCGTTATCGCTCAACGCGAGGCACAGACCATACCCCTGATCGGTCTGCGGTGTGATCCCCAGGGTAGACCAGGGCACAGCCGCCTCCAGCACATAGCTGCCTCCCGTCCCGATAGGCCTGCGTGCGGCCAGCGTGACATCCACAGATGTGCTGAAGTCCGGCTCATAACGCACAACAGCAGGCTGTCTGTCAACGAAGTTGCCGGGCGAAAGGCCAAACTGGATATCGTCCTCATTCCAGACAGTATCATAGAAATCGCCGATCAGGTCGGTATCGAACAACAGCTCAACCTCATCCCCGCGGTACTGGGTCACCCCTGACTGGTTCTGCACCAGCGCGTCGTCAGTCACTTCGACGCTCAGATAAAGGGCTTCACTGGTCCAGCACAGCCGGGCCAGGCCGGAGAGGTCACTCTCTCCCGTCCAGTTGACGGCTCCAAAGGTAGCTTGATCCAGGCGGATCCCCTCGATACCGCCGGGCTGATCCAGCCAGTCTGCGATATCCCCATCAACGGCGATCGCCAGCCCGCAGCGCGCGATCACGAGACTAGCCCCGTTCCCGGTTCGCTCCTGAGGGGGGGTGGGGGTCGCTAAAGGAGTCGCTGATGGGATTGGGGTGGCACTTGGCTCGGTTGTCGGCGTGCTGGTCTGATGCAGCGTGGCAGTGCTGCTCCCGGGCGGGCGCTGCGTGGCCAGCGGGTCACGGGTGGGCACACCAGCCCGCTCAGCCTGGGCCGTGATGGTGAGATAGATCACCTCGTTAGTGGCCTCGTAATCGACCTCAGGGGCCACCAGATTGCAGGCCAGCGAGGCGGCGGCCAGCGCAGCCGCAACGATCAGCAGGGCAACCAAGTGGGGCGGTATTTTCCCGTGCATCGGCACCTCGTACGTCATCAACCGGATAAGGCTTTGACAGCATTATCAACCACGGGGCAGGCTGGCGCAAGATAAAGCTCATCTCCGCCGCAAACGTTAGAGGCCCGTTATAACACCGCCTGGCGGGCAACCTCAGCAGGGTGTGGCACGTAATAGAGAGTAGAGAGACGGTGAACAACTTTACAGGAATGAATCAACACGGTGGAGGTGAACGTGTCAGAAGTAAAGAAGCTTTATCGGAGCCGATCGGAGAAGATGATCGGTGGCGTGTGTGGCGGCCTGGCACACTACCTGGGTATCGACCCGGTGCTGGTGCGGCTGATCTTTGTGGCCTTGACCCTGGCAAACGGCGTTGGCGCGGTGCTGTACCTGATCCTGTGGCTACTGCTGCCGGGTGAGGAGGCATCCACCAGCGATGGCCGGGAGGTGATGCGCGAGAACATGGCCGAGATGCGCGACCGGGCCAAAGAGCTTGGTGTGGCTGCGCGGCAGGCCGCCTCCACCCTGCGGAACGGCGGCCAGGACAGGCCGCAGAGCTAACAGCGGGATCACCCGTCTGTGCCCCCACCTACCACAGGCGGATCATCCGGAGGACTCCTCCTGCAGCCCTCCCCAACCAGGAGGGCTGCTCTGTTGTTACAGGCACCGGTCGCACCAGCCTCAGAAGGCGATCTCATCGATCTGATCAAGGTCGAAGTCGAAGTCGAAGTTGAACTCATCCACATCGCCTGCGTCAGCCAGGCTGCCCGCCCGCTCGCCGCGGTCGCACAGAGAGCGGTATACGCAGTAGCGACACTGAGTATGGTCGTCAGTCAGTGGCCAGACCCCGGCGGGATCAAGGTCTTTGATCCGGTCGAGCAGATCGTCGAGATACGCCCGGTTCTCCCGGTGCAGCTTGGCGGAATAGGGGAATATCTCCGGGTGGGCCGGGTCCTCAGCAAACCAGTAGATCAATATGACCTGCTCAGGCGCGATCGGGCCGCCGAACAGATGCTCACCCGCCTCAACCAGCACAAAGGGATACACGCGCGACTGCAGACGTTCCTCAAGCCTCTGGCGGGATGGCCGATGATGTGTCGTCTTCCAGTCGACGATAACGACCCGCTGCCCCCGCTCAATCGCCAGCAGATCGTACTTCGCCAGCACTCGATGACGGCCAACTGGCGTGGAGAGTTGCACCTCCGGCAGTCTCACCTGCTGTGGCAAGTCGGGTGGCGGCATCTCAAGGTAGGCCTGCCACCAGCGCAGCAGATCGGGATCGGCGGGGGCCAGTCGCTCAGCAGGGATGCCCAGGAGGTGGCGCTGCACCAGCAGGTGGAACCGGGCGCCGAGGTCCATCAGCCTCTCGAATTCACCAATGGGCTCGCTGGTGACAGCGGGCCAGCGCTGCCCCATCACATAGCGGAGCTGGAAGCGGCGCTCACACTCCACGTAATCCTGCAGGCTTTGCTGGCTGAACTGGAACACAGCCGGCAGGCCGGGGCCAGCTGTGGGCCGCAAAGCAGTAGGCTGCCCGGCGGCTTGCCGATGCGGCGACTCCAGAGCGCGTTCGCGGTGAGCGAAGGGTTCTTTCAAGATCATGACTGATTGCGCTCCTTCCAGAACTGGGTGAGGGCAATCAGGGCGGCAGCAGGCGTGTTCCGGCGGCCCTGATCCCAGTAGCGCCCCATATTCCAGGTGATGCTCAGATCGAACCGCGCACGGGTGATACCTACATAGAGCAAGCGCAGCCGCTCCTGCGCGTAATCAATGCGTGCCTGGCGCGAGGCTTCACCCTCGACATAGTTTTCAGCCTTGCCGTTCATCAGCAGCTCGAGCTGACGGCGCGTCTCGGCCTGGATATTCAGCTCGTCGCGGATAAACCACTTCTCGGCCAGGTAGGAGTCCCCCGGCAGGGCGGCGGGGAAGCTGTAATTGTTCACCGAGAGCAGATAGACGCGGTCCCACTCCAGGCCTTTGGCTGCGTGCATGGTCGCCACGGTCACCAGCCCCGGCTTTGGCTCATAGCCGGTGGTGGCATCGTCAAAGCCCAAGAAGCGCCGCTCATTCTGTGCGATGCGCCTCAGCTCCTGGACCATCTCAGGCAGCCGGAAATCCGGGTTGTTCTCGGCTATACTGCGTAGCAGCAGCGCCATTTTGTGGGCCAGGGCCAGGTCAGCCTGGGTATGAAACAGCACCTGGGCAACGGTAAGCACCAGTTGATCGATGGGCAGCAGAGTCGCTTTCAGCCACTCCTGGAGCTGAGTGCGCATACGCTCCAGGCTGCCGATGCCAGGGTGATCCGGGCTGTCCTCCAGATCGGGCATCCAGCCACCTTCCGCCCCCGGCCACAGGAAGTCTTCCGTAGCCCTCAGTTGCCGGAAAGCATGCGTCAGCAGCTCGCGCACCTCCTCCGTCCCCTCGGGCCTCAGGGACCAGCCGTCCAGGGGCCACCACACCTCCGAGAAGAAGCGTGACAGCGCCCGTCCGCTGGTGGGATCAGCTAGGAACTCACAGGTGATCTGGAGCCGCTCGGCGGCATCACGGGTGGCTGAGGTGCTGCGCAACAGCTCCTCGTAGGGAACGCCACGTTCCTCAAGCGCCTCGGCAACGCGGAAGCCGCGATGGTTCTCCGGCACCAGGATGGCCACCGTCCGGTCGGGGTTTTCAGCAGCCCAGCGCTCCACCGACTTAAGCACGCTGTTCAGCTCGGCCTCAGGGGTGATGTTCTTCTCCGGATCCCAACCGAGATAGATCAATCCGTTCTCAGGGTTGGGTTGTGGATCGCCGGGAGCGGTAGGCTCGATCTCCTGCTGGAGGAACGTTTGGTGGAGATGGGGAATCAGTGGATCACGTGCCGACCAGTGTACCAGCTCGTTGGCGAGTGCGATGATATCCAATGAGGACCGGCCTGATACCGGCAGGGGGCGGCTTTGCACATCCGGCTCGGTCAGGAACTCGCGCAGGATATTTGCGTCGGCAGTGGTGAAAGTGGTGAAGATCGCCTGGTTGGGATCGCCCACACGCACCCAGTTCGCCGGACGCTCGGGCAGCCCCATCTCCCGGTTCTTCTCACCGGCCAGCCGGCTGAGCATCTCATCCTGGATGCGGCTGCTGTCCTGGGCTTCGTCTTCCAGGATGTAGGGCCAGCGGTCCTGTAAACGCAGCAGAAAATCCGGGTCACTGTCGAACGCCTGCATGGCCAGCCGCACCAGGTCGTCGAAATCAACCGCGCCACGGTAACTGAGACTGCGCTGGTAATCCTCGTACAGGTCGATGCCGATGCGGGCCAGGGCGAAATTGTCAGGATCGAGTGCCTCGAGCCAGCGGCGCATATCGGCAGGGTCCTTACCGTTATCTTTGGCAAAGCGGATCGTCTCGCGGGCAATCTCCTCAACCAGCTCCACGCCGTTCTTGCGCAGGAAATAGCTGATCTGGCGGGGGTCATCGGCCATCTCATAAGTCCCGCCAAGATAGCCAACAAGCAGATCGCCGCGCGACCGAACCCATGCCTCGGCCAGGTCACGGATGATATCGGCGGAGACGCGCTCATCCACAATCTCGAACGTCTCGGAGAGGCCAACCAATCCGGGGCGCATTCGCACGATGTCATGGGCCAGGCCGTGCAGCGTGCGAACCCGGTAGCCCACATAGGGCAGCAGGCCGCGCTCCTCGCGCAGCAGGTCGGCGATGCGACGGCGGAAGGTGTTTACCGCCGAATTGGTCATGGTGACGACCAGCACTTCACGCTCCTCGATGGCGCCAAAATCGGTGAGTCGCCCTACCAGACGGGCGGCCAAATGCGAGAGGGTGAAGGTCTTGCCGCTGCCGGGCACAGCGGAGATGCCCATCTTCCCGCCCTCATAGCCCAGGATGATCGCCTCCTGTGAGGGGCGCAGTGGGACGTCATCGATCATGTGGTCACCTCACCCGGGCCGCCCCCCGAATGGCGGCGTAAAATCTGCTGGAAGATGCGCAGCAGCGGGCCGCGCTGCTCAAAGCCCTGCTCGCCCAGATCACTGATGCCAAGATAGATGCGCTCGCGAGTACGGCGGATCAGGCCCACCAGCAGGCGGTAAAGCATCTCTTGCTGACGATCGTACTCATCGGCATCTGTCCACAGCCGCCCCGGCTGCCAGCCGGGGGAAAGCACATAAGGATGGGTCAGCGGCTGATCCAGCCGTTCCCACCAGCCAGTCGATCCAACGTCAAGCCAGAACTGAATCTGCGCAGAGCGGTTGCGCATCAGAAAAGTGTAGGCCGGCGCCACAAACACGGCATCGGCCAGCTCATCCCGCCAGCTTGTCACGTACAGCGCGGCCAGCAGCCCCTGCCGCACGATGGTAAAGTAGCGGCGGCCCACCTCAAAGAGCATGTCCTGGCCGGGGAGATCCCCGGGGAACAGCGCCTGGCGGAATTTGCGGGCGGATTCGATCAGCTCATCCGCGACACGCGCGGCTTCCCAGTCACCATGGAACCCGTAGCCGGGCTGAGACAACACCTCGCCAAACATACGGGAGAATAGATGGTCAAGCGGCAGCAGCGGCCCCTGCCGGTACTCAGCCAGCCAGGTGCGCAGACGCTCGTAATAGCCGCCCGCCACATAGGTGATGCGGGCCTGCATATCCGGGTGGATCACCTGGAAAGAGGAAAGTGCCTCCTCACGTCCAGGCCGATAAACCACCTCAGCCAGCAGGCGCGCGCGCACCGGGTCAAGCTCCTTGATGACGAGATGGAACATAGCTGCGACATCGGCGCGGGGAAGCCGCTCTACCCAGCGGGGGTGCGCCAGCGCCGTGAGCGTCAGCAGGGCCCGGGCCGACGGCTCGTCGCGCAGAGCGCGCGAGGGGCGGTGCGTGACAGTCTGGATACCCCGCCGGCTCAGCTTCTCCGTCAATGAGAAGCGCAGGGCATCGCTCAGATAGGGGGCAAGCACAACGATCTCATGCGGAGGGACTCTCTCCACATGCACCAGCCGGTCGATCTCATCCGCCACCCACTCGACCATCTCCGGGAAGAAGGGATGATAGGCGAACGTGAAGCCGGGGTCATCATCCTCTGCGGCTGCGGTGATACCGGGCCGCCTGAAGCTGACGGCGACCTCTCTCTCAAGCCTTTGCAGGGCAGAGGTGGTGATGTGCGACTCGTCAATGGTGAGCACTCCCTCACAGGCATCGCGCAGCGTCTCCGCCCCATCGGGGTCGGCCCCCAGGAAAACGCGGTACCCCCCGTCCCATTCATAGGTGAGCAGTCCACCCTCCAGATATGGCAGCCAGCCGCGCACCAGCTCGTGCGTGAGTGGTGATTCCTCCTCCAGATGCTCGACAATCAGGAAGGGATGGGTTTTATAGAACCTCTCGATGAACTCCGGCATACCGCGCAGGCGGTTGAACAGCTCGATCTGCAGCGCGTAGTCCAGCAGACGGCGCTCCAGGCAGTATTCCCGGTACGCGCGGGCCACACGCCCTGCCGCCTGGTAAGCGAGGATGCGCTTGCGGGGGCGATCGGGCCCCCACGCCGCCGCGAGCAGGGTGGGCACCTCTGTGTAGGGAATGCCCATCAGCGCGGCCTTGCCCAGGTTGTCGATCACCTGTCGCGCGATCTGCTGCGGCGAGACGTTGATTGCATCGAACTCCCCGCGCTGCACGGCCTCATCCACAAAGCGAGACATCGCATATTGCGCCGTCTCGATTGTTAGGAAATGCGGCTCACCATCGGGCTGACGGAATCCGGCCTCGGCGGCAACCAGCGGCCAGTGACGCTCCACGGCATCTTTGGCCAGGCCGCCCAGAGTACGGATTTGAATATCCCCCAGCGGCCCCAGAGCAGGGTCGCTCAGCGCCAGCAGATAGCGCCGGGCCAGCGTGCGCTGGGGCACCATCACCAGGATCTGCTCCGGGGGCACTCCTGCCTGCAGCCAGGTGATCAGCGTATCGATGGCGAATGTGGTTTTGCCCGCACCAAACGGGCCTTCAACAAACATCGTGCGCGGGTTGGCTTCGCCCTGGTAATTACGCATAGCTGTGATTTGAGTTGTCTATGCCGGTATCAGTCATCGTCAGTGTGGCGCCAGCACGCCCTGCGGAAGCCACAGCGACGGCACAACGATCGATCGTCGGTCATCGGGAAGCGATCGATAGAGACTGTATTGTACTTGAGATCGTCCATTTGTTCTACCATCTCGGCGATGCTCTGCCGGATCAGCTCAGCCGCCTCCGCTGTTGTGGGTGTGCCGCCGGGTGGGTCCACGCTGACACCCCCGCTGGCCAGATCGGCAATCTGGACAGTGATCGCCTGCTCGGGCAGTTCATATACGTTATGAGCATACAGGCGGTATACACCGGCCTGGTCATGGATTGACTCGTACTCCACGCCGCCCGTCTTCCAGTCGATGATCAGCCCCCTGTCATCCTCGTAGAGCAGCACATCGGGAATGGCAAACACCCTCACCGGGTCGAGATCTGACCCTGCATAAAACAGGAAAGACTGGAATGTCACATCGATCTCGACCAGCACATCAGGTGACCGGCTGATAATGTGGCGATATGCTTCACTGGCGAAAAGGGTCTTTATCAGCCCCTCAACTTGCCGCTCGCCGGCCTTCACGTCCTCAACCAGTGTGGGGGTGGGGTAAACATGCTCAAACAGCACAACCCACTGCCCCTCATGCCTGGCCCCACGTCGGGATGCGACGATCCCTCCCCGATAGTATTCCAGCCCCCGGCGGATGTAAGCCGCCTGATCAACTGGCCTCCCATTGCGAATATCGTCTAATGCCAGGGCTGCCATATGGTGCACTACCGAGCCGATCCAGGTGGGCAGGTCAACGATCTGCTTCAGCCACCATATGGCGCTGACGATCTCGCTGTTGGACTCGCGTACCCGGCGCGCCCCATAGTAATTCAGATAGTAGCGACGTCTGCACTGCCTGAACATCGTGTGGCGGCTCACCGACCAGGAGAACGCCGTCCACTGATCGAGAGGCGCCCGGTGTCGGGTGTGACGGTCGAGCTCGTGTTCCAGATCGCCAAGGGTGATCCTGTCTAGGGCTGATAAGTTCTTATCACGCATGGGCTTACTCCCGGCTGCCTGCTGGATAACCGGCCAAAACCGGCCTTGGCCTGGGTCGCTTTTTCTAACATAAATCTTAGTGTACAGCATGTGCCTCTCACTGGCATATTCACCCCTAATACGGTAGGATCACTGGCGAGGCTCTGAAAAGCGATTTTAATGGATGTCGCACGGTTTTGTATTCTGTAGAGAGGATGGAGGGCGGAGCCCATGCCCGACAAGATGCAGCGCTTCACACAAAGGGCTCGGAAAGTCCTGAGCCTGGCACAGGAGGAGGCCGAACGCCTCCAGCACAGCTACATCGGCACCGAGCATCTGCTGCTTGGCCTGATGAAGGAGGATGGCGGCGTTGCTGGCCGCGTGCTGCGTGAGCTGAATCTGGATTATCAGCAGGTTGAGGCGCTGGTTGAAAGCCAGAGCAAAGCGGGTCAGCGCGCGCCCTTTCAGAAGCTTGACCTCTCCCCCGGCACCAAGAAAGTACTGGAGCTGGCCGTGGAGGAGGCTCGCCGTCTGGGCCACCATTATATCGGCACCGAGCATCTGTTGCTGGCGCTGGTCAGGCATAATGAGGGTGTCGCGATCGACATCCTGAAAGCCCTGAATATCTCCCCGGAGGAGATCCGCAAGCAGACCCGGCGCGTGCTGCAGGACAGCCCCACCAAGACGGCCCGCCCGACTCCGCCAGAGCCGCGCCCCCGTCCGGAGCGTCCACGCAGCGCCCAGAAGACCCCGCTGGTTGACCAGCTCGCCACCGACCTGACCCAGCTTGCCGAAGATGGCAAGCTCGACCCGGTCATCGGGCGTGAGATGGAGATTGAACGGGTCATTCAGGTACTGAGCCGCCGCACCAAGAATAACCCGGCGCTGATCGGCGAACCCGGCGTGGGCAAGACTGCCATCGTCGAGGGGTTGGCCCAGCGCATCGTCAACAACGAGGTCCCCGCGCCGCTGCAGGGCAAGCGTCTGCTGCAGCTTGATGTGGGGTCGCTGGTGGCGGGCACGATGTACCGCGGCCAGTTCGAGGAGCGACTGAAGCGCGTCATCGACGAACTGAAGCAGTCAGACAGCATCCTGTTCATCGATGAGGTGCACATGCTGGTGGGCGCGGGCTCGGCAGGCAGCTCCGTTGACGCAGCCAACATCCTTAAACCGGCGCTGGCACGCGGTGAGCTGCAGACAATCGGCGCCACCACGCTTGAGGAGTACCGCCGCCACATCGAGTCGGATGCCGCGCTGGAGCGCCGCTTCCAGCCGATCATGGTGGACGAGCCAACCATCGAGGAGACGATCGAGATTTTGCGGGGCATCCGCGGCCCCTATGAGGAGCACCATCAACTGCGCATTACCGACGAGGCCATTGATGCAGCGGCCCACCTTTCGGCCCGCTATGTGCCTGACCGCTTCCTGCCCGACAAGGCGATCGACCTGGTGGATGAGGCATCCGCCCGTGTGCGTATGTACAAGTCACCGGAGGCGATCCGGGTACGCAAGGCCGAGGAGGAGATCAAGCTCATCGCCGAGAAGATCGAGAACGAGGACCTTGAGGAAGGCGAGACCATAGAGAGCCTAACCCAGCGCCAGCAGGAGCTGACCGCCTATGTAGAAGGCATCCGCCTGGGCTGGAATGAGGAAGGCAGCGCTCAGGTCACCGAGGAGGATATCGCCGAGGTGGTGGCGATGTGGACAGGCATCCCGCTCACCCGCATCGCCAAAGAGGAAAGTGCCCGCCTGCTGGAGATGGAGGACGCACTGCATAAGCGCATCGTTGGCCAGCACGAGGCGATCGAGGCCATCAGCAAGGCGGTTCGCCGTGCACGGGCTGGGATGAAGGACCCGCGCCGCCCAATCGGATCGTTTGTTTTCCTGGGGCCAACCGGGGTCGGCAAGACCGAGCTCACCAAGGCGCTGGCCGAGTTCTTGTTCGGTAGTGAGGAAGCCCTGATCCAGCTCGATATGAGCGAGTTCATGGAGCGCCACACCGTCGCGCGGCTGGTCGGTGCCCCTCCTGGCTATGTGGGCTATGAGGACGCCGGACAGCTTACCGAGGCCGTGCGCCGCCGCCCATACTCCATCGTGGTGTTTGATGAGATCGAGAAGGCACACCCTGAAGCCTTCAACATGCTGCTGCAGATCATGGAGGAGGGGCACCTGTCAGATGCCCGCGGGCGGATGGTGGACTTCCGCAACACGATCATCGTGATGACGAGCAACGTGGGCGCCGATATGATCAAGCGTCAGTCACAGCTCGGGTTCCAGGTTCCGCGCGATGAGGCTATCGCAGAGGAGCAGAGCTATGAGGAGATGAGCAAGAAGCTCATGGACAGCCTGCGGCGCGCCTTCCGCCCGGAGTTCCTTAACCGTGTGGATGCCATCATCGTCTTCCGGTCACTCAACAAGCAGGAGATCACCGAGATCGTTGATATCCTGCTTGAGCGGGTGCGCCACCGCCTGACAGAGCATAACGTTGGTCTGGAGGTCACACAGGCCGCCAAGGAATACCTGGCCAATGAAGGGTATGACCCGGACTTCGGGGCACGCCCCCTGCGGCGTGTTATCCAAAACAAAATCGAAGACGCGCTCTCAGATCGCATCCTGGCCGGCGAATTTGAGGCTGGTCAGACCGTCGAGGTAGACTATGTGAACGGTGAGCTGATCTTCACCCGTAAGGAGAAGGTCGCCGAGCCAATGTAGCCCCGGGCGGCCAGAACACAGGCGGGGCCGTGCGTACGGCCCCGTTTTTTGTCGCCAGCTAAATTTGAATCATCCGCCGGGTAGGGAGTAGAATAAGGCGCTTATTGTTGGCTTTAGGGAGATCGAAAAGCCTTTTCTCAGAGAGCTGGGCGCCCCTGGCATGTATAACATGGGAACAGGCTCTCTGGATCAAGATACTATTTTTGCGCGGAGTAAGCTGATGAAGACCAGAAGAACAACGAAGGTTATCCTGCTGGAGGATGTGTATAAGCAGGGCGTGGCCGGTGAAGTGGTGGCTGTGGCTCCCGGTTTTGCGCGTAATTATCTGATCCCCCGCGGCCTGGCCGTGCTGGTCTCGCCGGGGATGATGCGCCAGATGGAGAACCTGCGCAAGCAGGCCGAGGTGCGTCGTGCTGAGCGCGAGAAGAAGTTCGGCGCCATTGCTGATCAAATCGCGGCGCTGCATCTGTACTACCCGGTGCGCGCCGGTGAGACCGGCAAACTGTACGGCTCGGTCACGCCAGCACAGATCGCCGAGTCGATTCAGCAGGAGCTGGGGCTGGAGATCGACCGCCGCCGCATCGGCGATCACCCGCTGCGCGAGCTGGGTGACTTCCAGGTGCCTGTTCGCCTCGATGCCGGCCTGACGGCATATGTCACCGTGACAGTCTTTCGTGAGGGGCAGGATCCGCGCGCTCAGATAGAGCCTGAGATCGCTGAAGAAGGCGTTGAGGCGATCATCAAGGAAGCGTTCGGCGACGTGAAGATGGACGAAGAAGAGGCTGCGAGAACCGGGGAGACCGTGGAGGATGAGGATGAGGCATAGCCTGCCGCAGCCATCCTGATATGGCGCTTGCTGCCGCGCGTCATCCAGCCAAACAACGATCAAGATGCAGTAGTGAAGCCATCGGCAGCGTGAAGGCAGCCGATGGCTTCTGTAAGCAGGGTGAGCATGGCGGATGATCTACAGTCGCTGGGCGAGATTCTGAGGCGGGCCCGTGAGGCACGGGCGCTGTCACTCGCCGAAGCCGAGGTACAAACCAGAATCCGGGCGAAGTTCCTGGAAGCCCTTGAGCAGGGCGACCTGAGCGTCCTGCCATCGCTGGCGCATGCCAGGGGCTTTTTGCGCAACTACGCCCATTATCTGCACCTGGATGCCGACGCCCTGATCGCGGATTTCAATGCTCTGACCGGCGTAGCGGTCAGAGAGGTTACCACTCTGACCGCCTCCCCCAGAGGCAGCGTACCGATGGCCCTGGAACAGACGGAGGCCCCGCAGGGAACTGCCCCGCCCGCCGATGCCTGGGATGGCCCGCCGGTCCCCACAACCTATGTGCCGCCCGATCGACGGGTAGGGCCAGCAGGGCCGCGCAGTGTAACCGCCAGAGAGTCTGCTGCCGGGGCCGCCGACCATTCGCACCGCGAGAGGCAGGCCCGCCAGCGCGGCAGCCTGCTCCAGTCAAACGTGTTTACTGGCGTTGTGCTGCTGATCGGCCTGGCAGCCATCCTGTGGTGGACTATTACCCAGCTCAGCAAGGTTTCTATTGACGACCTGGTGCCTACCCCGCAGCAGTCCGAGATCCTCGAACGACTGGCAGCCAGTGCCACCCTGGTGACAGCAACACCGACCTTTGAGCCAACCTCCACCCCGGCGCCGGATATCGGGCCGCAGATATCAGACCGCGTGGTGCTGACGATCAACGTTGAGCAGCGTACCTGGGCTCAGATCATTGTGGATGGTGTGGTGCTATTCCAGGGGCAGGCCGAGCCCAATACCATTATCCAGTATGAAGGGCGGCAGGAGATCATGGTGAAGGCGGGCAACGGGGCTGCCCTGCGCATCACGTATAACGGGCGGGATATAGGCCTGCTAGGGGAGCGGGGCCAGGTGGTGCAGCGGTTCTTCACCACCCAGGGCCAGATCACGCCGACACCCACGCCGGCTCCAACCGCCACCAATACACCGGTTCCCAGCCCCACGCCCAGTGCAACGCCCACCCAATAACAATGCAGGGCTCGCTGGCTTGATCGGATAGGGGCGCCCGGGCAGAGAGAGGGCCTCTCTGTATCTTTAGTTACAGTGGCCCGCAGGGTGGCGGCGCAATCAACGTTCGCAGCGGGTGAATGAAAGAGCAGCGGCCAGACAATATGACAGGACAGGACAGGCGTTATCTGTTAGTGAACCTGGGATGCTCCAAAAACCTGGTTGACTCCGAGAGCATGGCCCAGCTTCTGCACCGCGAGGGCTACCGGGGCACCGGGGATACCGACCGGGCCAGTGTGTTGATCGTCAACACCTGCGGTTTCATCGACGCCGCCCGTGAGGAGAGCATCCAGACGCTACGGGAGCTGGCTGGCCGCAAACGCCGCGGCCAGCTCCTGATCGCCGCCGGCTGCCTGGCCCAGCGCTATGGCACCGAGCTGGCCCGTGAGGTGCCGGGGCTCGACGGTGTGATCGGCACCCGGCGCTGGATGGACATCGTCGAGGTGATCGACCGTGCACGTGTTCGCCGATATCCGGAGCCGCTGTACCATCTGCCTGATGAAGCGTTAACAGTAGGGCAGGACGAGCACGGGGTGCTGCGGGCGGCGATCCAAGGGGCCAGCGCCTACCTCAAGATCGCCGATGGCTGCCGCCGCCCGTGTGCGTTCTGCTCGATCCCGTTGATCAAGGGAACGCATGTAAGCCGCCCGCCAGAGGCCATCATCGCCGAGGCGGCCCGGTTGAATGACCTGGGTGTCAAGGAGATTCTCCTTATCTCGCAGGACTCAACCGATTACGGCCATGACATCGGTCTCAAGAACGGCCTGGCCTGGCTGTTGAAGCAGATCGCCGCGGCAGCACCCGATGTCCCCTGGATTCGCATCATGTACGCTTACCCCGGCTATGTGACCGATGAGCTGATCGAGACCATGGCATCCCATGAGAAAGTGCTGCCCTACCTTGATATGCCACTGCAGCACGGCAGCCGCGAGGTGCTGAAGCGCATGCGCCGCCCGGCTAAGATCGAATGGGTTTATGAGACGGTGGAGAAGATGCGCGGTGCCATGCCGGGGCTGGCGATCCGGACGACGTTCATTGTGGGATATCCCGGCGAGACCGAGGAGGAATTCGAAGAGCTGCTTCAGTTTGTGCGTGATCTGCGCTTTGATCGGGTGGGGGCATTCACTTACAGCTATGAGCGCGAGACGCCCAGCGCCGATCTGCCGGGCCACCTGCCTGAAGAGGTCAAGCAGCAGCGCCACGAACGCCTGATGCTGACCCAGCAAGACATCTCTCACCAGATCAATCAGTCCTATGTAGGCAGGACACTCGATGTGCTGGTCGAAGGATACGATCCCCACAGGCGCATTAGCGTGGGCCGCTCCTACCGGGATGCTCCGGAGATCGACGGCATGGTGTTTGTCGAAGGAGAGCTACCGGTCGGCGAGCTGGTGCCGGTGCGCGTCACCGGTGCGATGGTCTACGATCTGATCGGGACGATTCAGATCGGCGAACCTCAGGTGGTCAGCCCGGACAGTCTCACAGTGAATGACACACCGGCATGAGCGGCAGCAGGCACTGGGAAGTCCTGGCCCGCGAGGAACTGCTGGATGGCTCCCCGTGGATCAGGGTATACCGCGAGACGGTTCGGCTGGAGGATGGGCGGACGATCGTACCGGATTTCTATCAGGTGGTGATGCCTGATTTCGCAGTCATCTTCGCCATGACGGAGGATGGGCAGGTGGTAACGATCGAGCAGTACCGCCACGCCGTCCGGGCCGTCACGATCGAGCTGCCCGCCGGGGTGATCGATGCCGGGGAGGACGCCGCCGCCGCCGCACAGCGTGAGCTGTTGGAGGAAGCTGGTCTCCAGGCTGATCGGTGGGAATCGCTTGGCAACTTTGTCGTTGACCCCAACCGGGGATGCGGGAGGGGGCACATCTTCTTGGCGCTGGATGCGCGGCACACCTCTGCACCCGACGACAGCGGCGAGCTTCAAAGGCAGCGCGTCCGATTTCTCACTCCTGAGGAACTGCGCCGGATATGGTTAGGGGGCGGGATCGCCAACATGTCAACCAGTGCGGCGATCGGGCTGGGGCTGGCATGGCTCATTCAAGGTGGGGTGATCCGCTGAGCGCATGGAGAAAAGGGCCGATCAAGCCAATATACTGCGGCCAAGCCCGTGGCGATCACATCTGGAGGGGTTTTGAGGCAGGCTGAGAATGTCTCTGTCGTTACGTGCTTTTCGTCACTTTGACTATATCCTGACCGTCGCTATTGCGATGCTGGTCATCATTGGAATCATGATGATCGCCAGCGCAACCCGCGATGTTGCCAGCCTGGCTGACCGTGTCAGCAGCCAGATACAGTATGGCATCGTCGGCCTGATCGTGATGATTATCGTCACGCTGATCGACTACCGGCTGCTGACCAGCATCTATCTGTGGATCTACATCCTCACAGTGCTGATCCTGGGCATCGTGGGCCTGCTGGGCACCGAAGGCGAGGCTGGCGCCCAGAGCTGGCTGAACTTCGGCATCGCCGGATTCCAGCCCTCCGAGCTGGCCAAAGTGCTGCTGGTCATCGTGCTGGCCCAACAGCTCACCAATGCCGCCGAGCGCATCAACCGGCTGGGGACGATCCTGATCTCGCTGGGTTTTGTGGCAATCCCGGTGTTCTTCATCTTCATCCAGCCCGACCTGGGGATCACTATCCTGGTGATGGTGACCTGGTTTGTGATGGTATGGGCCGCCGGGATGCGCTGGCGGCATGTGCTGTTGTTTGTGGTAATCGCACTGGTGCTGGCTCCGATCGTGTGGAGCCAGATGGAGGACTATCAGCGCTCACGCATCACCGTATTCATCAACCCCGAATCGGACCCGGACGCCTTCTTCAACATCGACCAGGCGCTGATCGCCATCGGGAACGGTGGGCTGCTGGGGCGCGGCTACATGCAGGGGTCGCAGAGCCAGCTCCGCTTCCTGCGCGTGCGGCACACCGACTTTATCTTCGCTGTACTGGCAGAGGAGTTCGGCTTTATCGGGGCGATCGGGGTGATGGCGCTGATGCTGGTGGTGATCCTGCGGATTCTGCGGGCGGCCCGGCTGGCGCCAGACATGGCCGGCAGCCTGATCTGCTATGGTGTGGCCACCATCATCTTCTTCCAGACCCTGGTATCAATCGGGATGAACGTGCGTCTGATGCCGGTCACGGGGCTCACCTTGCCTTTCGTCAGCTCAGGCGGCAGCTCGCTGGTAACCCTGTTGCTGGGCATAGGACTGGTGCAGAGCGTCCTGATCCGCAGCAACCAGCGCGATCTGTAGCCCGCTTGGAATGACCATCTAACTATCCTGAAGGAGAATTGTGTTGCCTGACACAGATCATCGACCGGTGCGCGTGCGGTTCGCCCCCAGCCCCACTGGCTACCTGCACATTGGTGGGGCACGCACCGCGTTGTTCAACTGGCTTTTCGCCCGTAAGCATCGGGGGGCGTTCATCCTCCGCATTGAGGACACCGATCAAAAACGCTACGTAGCCGAGTCGGAGGAGGACATCAAGTCCAGCCTGCGCTGGCTGGGCCTTGAATGGGATGAAGGCCCTGATGTAGGAGGAGACTACGGTCCCTACCGCCAGTCAGAGCGCAGCCATCTTTACCGTGAGTGGGCTGAGTGGTTGATCGAGCACGGGCACGCGTACCGCTGCGACTGCTCGGCGGAGCGCCTGGAGGCCCTGCGCAAGGAGCAGCAGGCCAGGGGGGCAACCCCCGGCTACGATCGGCACTGCCGTGAGCGTGGGCTGGGGCCGGGCTGCGGCCCGCATGTGGTGCGTTTCAAGATGCCGTTGGAGGGGGAGACAACCATTCAGGACCAGATCCGGGGGCCGATCACCTTCCAGAACGCCGACCTGCAGGACCTGGTGCTGCTGAAATCCGATGGCCTGCCCACCTATCATCTGGCCAACGTGGTTGACGATCATCTAATGCAGATCAGCCACATTATGCGGGCCGACGAGTGGATCGCCACCGCGCCACTGCACGCCCAGCTTTACCGCGCCTTCGGCTGGCAAATGCCGCAGATCGCCCATCTGCCAGTGATCCTCAGCCCCAGTGGCCAGGGCAAGCTCAGCAAGCGCGATCAGGCCTTTCAGGATGGCAGCACCCCGGTGCTGGTACAGGTGCGCGAGTTCAGGGAGGCGGGCTATCTGCCGGAGGCGGTTGTCAACTTCCTTGCCAATGTGGGCTGGGCATTCGGAGACGATCGGGAGATATTCACCCCTGAGGAGGCTATAGAGCGCTTCGACCTGGCTGGCATCAACCCGGCACCGGGCAAACTGCCTTACGACAAGCTGGCCTGGATGAACGGGTACTACATCCGGGCTATGGCGCCCAACGAACTGGCCCGCCGCCTCAAACCATACCTTGAGTCCGCCGGGTTGGTGGTTGATGATCGGCGGCTGCAAATGGTCGTGCCGCTGATCCAGGAACGCATCAAGCTGCTCACGGATGCCATCGATATGGTGGGGTTCATCTTCAGCGGGGAGATCGAGGTAAACCCCGCCGATCTGATCCAGAAAAAGATGGATGCCGCGGGGACAATCCGGGTGCTGGAGGCCAGTTACGACCGGCTGGCGGCGCTGGAGGACTTCACGCCGGAGGTGCAGGAGGCAGCTATGCGACAGCTCGCCGATGAGCTGGGGCTGAAGCCTGGCCAGCTGTTTGGCAGCATCCGCGTGGCCGTAACAGGGCGGTCCGTCTCACCACCGCTGTTCGAGACGATGGAGATCCTGGGCAGGGATCTGTCTCTGCAGCGCATCAGGGCGGCTGCTGAGCTGCTAAGGGCACAAAGCTAAGGACATTGCGAAGTACGCCGGGGGTGCAGATGAGGGTACTCATCGCATCCCCCAGACAACATCATTCGTCGGCGTCCTGTACCCCGCCGTGATCGATCTGGCCTGCGATTTTCCGCAGCAAACGGCTGCGGCGAGTGGTAAGCGCCCGCAGCGCCTCAGTGCGGCGCGGGCCGGGATACCATGACTCGGCCAGCTGGATACCACGCTCCGTCCATTCCAGTGCATGGGGCAGGTTGACATGATGCCATTCGTAGTATTTGGCCAGCTCCTCATGACCCCGGATATCGTGTTTCAGATCGGCCAGGTCAGCCCACAGCGGCTCGGCCTCTGCACGGCGGTTGGCGCTTTTGAGCAGGCTGGCCAGCCCGCTTAGCGCCTCATGACGCGTGAGGCCATCCGGGGCCTGCTCCAGCGCCGCACGGTAAGCGACCTGCGCCCGTTCCAACAACCCCACCGCCCCATACCAGCGTGCCAGGCTGAGCCGATCTTCGACGTGCAGCAGGGGATCATCCGGAGCCTCAAATGCCCGCGCCAGCCGCACCCCCAGTGACACCATCGAGAGGAGGTCCATCTCGTTGTGATACAGCACCCGTACCATCTGGCGGGCATCACGCGTGCGCAGGTAGTCGTTATAAAGTGAGGGGATCAGGTAGCCGGGCACATCCTCCCCCCTGCGATGCAGGCCGAGCACACTGTCCTCAAGTGACGAGAGAGCGCACGACGGCAGACGACGCTTCCACAGGCGGCGGGCAGGCATCAGCAGGTCCAGGTTGGGTAGCCGCTCAAGTGTGAGGGGGCGACGGTTTAGTACCAGACGCCCCGCAAGCAGGGGGACATCAAAGGAACGCCCGTTGAAAGTGGCCAGCACTGCCCCGGGTGGGATCAGCTCGGCGAGTCGATGCAGCATGGCCGGCTCCTCCTGAGGGTCGCGCAGAAAGAGCTGGTGAACCTCAAAGTTCCCATCTGCGTCAAATCGGCCAATCCCGACCTCAAAGACCAGCGTCCCGCTGCCTCCCAGGCCGGTTGTCTCGGTATCCAGAAAGATCACCTGATCTGTCTCAACATGGGCCACGCGAGGATCGGCCGCCAGCACCGCCAGCGTCGCCGGAGTGAGTGTCAACCAGTCGGCCAGTACCACGCCGCCATGCCTTGTGTTGCCCGGATACACCCGCACCGCCCGGAAGCAGCTCCCGGAGGGTGTCCCGTCTACAACCCCCTCAACAAGCGCTTCGATATCCGGCCCCCGCTGGGTGACGAGGGCGTGAGAGGACATCTCGTCGCCCCGCGTCACCCCCAGGCGCCTGAGTCGGCGGCGCAGGGAGGCCAGCCGGCCGGCCAGCGGGTCCTGATCGGGGTCAGCAGATTTTCGCACCACGGGACTGCCTCGCAAAGATTTATCTGTGAAAAATGTCACGGATTGATTATGCGCTTTGTAACTACAGAGAAGCCCCTGTTAGGGTTAGTATAGCGCATAGATACAAACGCTGGTTGCTGTCTCCTCCTTTGCGAAAACTCCTGCCGGGTATCCCCCCTCATACTCGGCAGGAGTTACGCTTTATTGCCTTCCAGCGCATTCGTGCGTATGATCGACCTGAGTGGTCTCTCACTGCGATCATGCCGTGAAGGAGGAATCCATGCCACAAGATCTCTCGATTGTGCTACCGATCAGCCCTCTGAACTGGTCTTCCATCGCCCATTATCTGATCCTCGTGGGTGCACTGGTTATGCTGCTCGCTTCTGGTGACAAGGCGCCGATGGGCTTCATTTTCATCCTGCTGGCCCTGGCTCTGCTGACAGCAGCGTCCCTGTACATCGACCGGCTGGCTGTCGATCGGTTGTGGGTATTCCTGATCCGGGTTGGGGTGCTGGGGATCCCGCTGATCCTGATCGGCGTTGGCCCTACCGAGCAGACACGGCAGGTTGCGCTTGCCATCTCACTGGTTGCCATCCCGATCATGGTCTCGACACTGCTGGGGTGCCGCTTCCCCATCCTGATTGATCCCCGGCTGGCGGGGTGGTGCTGATGGAGGGAGCACAGGGGCCTGCTCATCACAGGCCCCTGCTGTTTCTATGGGAGAAGCACAAGTCAGCGCGTAATCTGATGCCCCGCCTGTTTGAGTGCGTCCAGCGCTGCATCCAGATTCTCAGCCTTGATCAGCACATAATCCGTGTCAAACGTCGAGATGCCCAGTATACCGATCCCGGCCTCGGCCAGCGGGGCCAGGACCGAGACCAGCACGCCGGTCATGTCAAACGCAAATGGGCCGGTCAGCTTGAGGCAACGCCATCCCCCCTCGCTTTTGGCACCGGGCAGCACCCTGTCTTCAGCGCACACCACCGACAGCTCGTCAGGCGTTCGTGTGATCGATGAGAAGCCCCCTTCTGACATCCAACCCTCCAGCGGCGCAGCAGGATCAAGCCTGCAGATCGCGTAGCGCTCGGGTAGCAACGATAGAGTGAAACGGTGCGATGCGGGCATACTGACGTCCTTTGTATCTTTTAGGCAGCGGGCCAACCATCAGCCCGGCGGGTTCACCCAAAACGTCACCCGGCCGGTATCAACCGGGCGGCCGTCCAGCAGAATACCGCGAGCCTCAACCGTGTGCTCCCCCTCGGTAAGCAACCACCAGACCTCAAAAGGCGGCCCCTCCAGTGTGGCCAGCGGCATCCCATCCATGATGATCGTCACATCATGGGTGCCTGCCGGCCCTACCACCTGAATAAGCAGACGCTGCACTTCACGGGGACGTGCTGCCTCGATGCGATAAACAGCACCAGCCCCCGGTGAGAGGACACGCAGCGCGTTCACCCCCCCCACCGCAGGTGAGGCCACACCAGAATCGGCCAGCAGCGGCAGCCCCCGGCTTCGCGCCCACGCATGGGCAGCAGGAGGCAGGTCGAGATAAAGCATCGGCTCGCCGGTCCGGGGATCAGAAATGACGCGGTAGAAGGTGTCATACACCATTGGCTCGGTGCCAATGATGAACCACTCAAGCCGGGTGTAAGGGCAGGCCGGCGTGGGGAGCAGGCCGGAGAGGGTGCATATCTCCACCTGGTGCAGCCCCTCAGGTCGATCGAAGCCGCGTTCCGGCTGGCCGCGCAGCACAGCCCGCATGAAGTGATGCCAGATCGGGCCGGCACCGGTCACCCCGCTGGTCTCGACCATGCGCTCATTGCTGGCGTTGCCTACCCACACCCCCACCACCAGATCGGGTGTGTAGCCGATCGTCCAGTTGTCCCGGAAGTCGGTGGTGGTGCCGGTCTTGACCGCCGCCGGACGCCCGATCTGCAGGATGCTGTGCGTGGTGAAGGCAGGGGCGCGCGCGTAATTGTCGCTCAGGATGTCGGTGATCAACCAGGCCACACGGGGGTCGATGATCGGTGCGCCAGCACGGGGCTGTGCCCGATAGATGATCTCACCATTCGCGCCAATCACCTCGGTGATCATGACCGGGCGCACCAGCTCCCCCTGATTGGCGAGGGTGGCATAGGCAGCTGTCAGCTCCAGCAGCGGCACCTCACCGCCGCCCAGCGCCAGCGATAAGTCGTAGGTCGAGGGCCGATCCAGGGTGGTGATGCCCAGGCTGACCAGCAGGCGCATCAGCGCCTCCACACCAACTGCGTCCAGGGCCGCCACAGCAGGGATGTTATAGCTGGAGGCCAGTGCCTCCCGGACCAGCACCGGGCCATGCTCGCGGCGGTCGTAGTTGGTTGGAGTGTAAGGGAACCCCGAGTGTGTGGTAAAAGTAGTGCGCACATCGAGGATCATGGTGGCCGCTGTCCAGGGTTCGGGGTGGGTGGGATCAAGCGCCAGCGCATAGATGAACGGCTTCAGAGCCGACCCTGGCTGGCGTGGTGAAAGAGCCATGTTGATTGCCCCGCTGATCGAGACGTCAAAGTAGTCCGGGCTGCCGAGCATGGCCAGCACCTCGCCGGTGTGTGGGTCCATGGCCACCAGCGCGGCGTTATGCACGTTACGCGGCGGCTGGCCATCGCGCGGGGTGTTGAGCAGCGCAAGCTGCTGGCGGGCGATTCGTTCGGCAGTGTGCTGCCAGTCAAGGTCAAGGGTGGTATGCACCTCCAGGCCGCCCGCACGCAACAACTCAGGCGGCAGCAGATCGGTAAGCTGAGCGTACACCGTCATCACGAAGTGGGGGGCTTCAATAGTGTAGCGTTCTGCAGCAAAGGTGAGTGGCTCCGCACGCGCCAGCGCAGCCTCTTCCTCGTTGATAAACCCCGCTGCCACCATAAGCCCCAGCACTGTAGACTGCCGCTCACGCGCGGCGCGGGGGTTGGTCAGCGGATCATACAGGGTTGGAGCCTGGGGAAGCCCCGCCAAGAGGGCACACTGCGCCAGGTCAAGGCGGCTGACAGGGCGGTCAAAATAGGCCCGCGCCGCAGCGTCAATGCCGTACGCCAGGCTGCCATAATAGGTCTGATTAAGGTAAAGGGCGAGGATCTCGTCCTTACTGTAGTGGCGCCCTAGCCTGTAAGCGAGGATGGCCTCGCGGAGCTTGCGCCGCAGCGTGCGCTCGGTACGCTCCTCTGGATCCAGCAGCAGATTGCGCACCACCTGCTGGGTGATGGTGCTCCCGCCCGACAACACCTCCCCACCGCGCAGGTTGATCCAGACGGCGCGCACAATACCGCGGGCATCGATGCCGGGGTTAGTGTAGAAACGAACGTCCTCGGTGGCGATGGTGGCGTCACGGCAGGCCTGCGGGATTTCCTCCAGCGGCACCACGGTATGCCGTCCGGCCTCCTCGCCGATCACCTCATACAACAGCCGCCCCTGCCGGTCTGTGATGCGGATAGAGGGGGTGCGAAACCCCTGTGAGATGCTGCGCACATCGGGCAGATCGCGCAGCAGCCAGAGCCACAGCGCCAGCCCGGCAGCCGCGATCACCAGCCCCGCCACGGCTACGACGATCAGCCGACGACGGCCCGGTGCGGAAAGGCGTACCTCACGGCGATCCATCGCGATCATCTGTCTCCGGGGGCGGAGTGGCGGCGATCACCTCCCGATCCCCGTCGAAATAGCGTTCAACCAGCGGGGTGATGTCACTCCCCGCATAGCGCTGCGCCATCTCCATAAAATCATCACGGGTGACGGTCTGCCATTGATAGGTCTGGTAGTAATCTCGCAGAAAGGCAAAAAACGCCTCATCGCCCATCAACAGGCGCAGGTCGCGGATGAAGCGGGCCGCCTGACCGTACATCCACAGGATGAAGCTGGGGGCGTTGGCGTAGTCATAAGGGCTGGCATCCACCGGCCCCTGCGGGTCGAACTGATCGACGCGGGCATACCACCACCAGCCGGTATCCTGCGGGGCATAACGCTCCATGTAGAGCAGTTCGCTGTAAAAGGCCAGCGACTCGTCCAGCCAGGCCTCATTCACCTGATCGTTGCCCACAGCGCCATACCACCACTGGTGGGCGGTCTCGTGCGCGATCAGCAGTGCCAGCAGCGAGCGTGCCTCACCTGTATAGGTGTAGTAGGCATACGATGTAACCGAGATCAGCGCTGAGTACTCCATCCCCCCAAAGAAGCCGTTCTCCACCACGGTGAGGCTGTCATACGGATAGGGCCCATACAGCTCGGTGAACAGCTTCAACGCATTGACGGCGATGCCATACGCATTGATCCCGGCATGGGCGTGCTCGCTCAGGTAGTAACTACTGACGGGAGTGCCGTCAACCTCCCCTTCGGTCACATCAAACCGGTCGCTGGCGAAGAAGGCGACCCCACGCGCACGCTCGACCTTGAAACGCCAGGTCTGACCATCGCGCTCCACTGCCCCGCCGCTGACCACGGTGACCCCCTCCTCGGCAGTCACATTTAGCGTGTGGTTGGTCAGCGGATAGAAGGTCGGGTCACCGACGGGATGATAGCGCCAGGTATGCCATCCGATGCCCTCTGCATACGGCACCAGCGCCGGGTACCATTCGCCCGCCTGGATCAGGTCAAGCGTCCAACCGGTGGTGCCCACGGGCGGCCAGTCGGTCGGCGCCACGGGCGGGATCAGCACGCGGTAGTTGAAGCGGACCTCCACACCTTCACCGGGTCGGGCAGGGCGGGGGAGCGGTACATGCAGCATGGTCTCATCGGTGAAGGATGGTTCCACGGCCCCGGGCATCTCGCCGCCGCTACCCACAGCCAGCAGGTCAAGGAAGAAGGAACCGGGCACAGCACGGGGGATGACGTTGAACACCATCTCCTGCCAGGTATCACGGCTGGTGTTCTGTACAGCGGTGGTCTGTTCAACTCGCATCCAGCGCTCGTGGTAATGCAGTTCAACATCCGTCACCACATCAGCAATAATCGGCACGTAGTGGGGGGTAGGGGTCTCCGTGGCAGAGGGAGCGAACCCGGATGACAGGCTCCGATCCTCGCCAGCCAGAGGGGTGACAGTCCCTTGAGTGGGAGGGCGGGCCGGGTCGGCCCCGGCCAGGGTGGGCAGTGCGGGGGAGCCAGCTGCCGGGGCGATCCCGCCGTCCGGATCGCATCCTCCAAGCAAAACAGCAATCACAATGAGAGCAGCAGCGGTTCGCATATGGCAGACCTGTTAAGGGGCGGGCATCCTCATCGGCGGCCCGCCCCGGCCAAACTCCGTCTCCAGGGGGAGGGAAGACTATCCCCGCCCCGGCGGGCGATGCGCTTCGATAAAGGCACGCGGATCAGTATAGTGGCGCAGCACCTCAGCCAGGTTGTTGCCGGGCCAGTGAGCCGGGTTCTGCTCCAGCACGTTTGTAACGGCCACATCAAAGTGCAGGTGATAGGCCTGGAGCCGCCCATTGGCATTGCCCACTGTGGCGATCTGCTGGCCACGCTCCACCCGTTCACCGGCGCGCACCATCGGGTTATGAACGTGAGCATAACGCGTCCACACCACAGTGCCATCTGGAAGTGGTGTATGACGGATCACAATGATGTGCCCCCATGTGCCGCCGCCCAGCGCTGAGAACGTCACCGTGCCATCCCCGGCGGCATAGACCGGCGCATCACGATCCGTGTCGTGCACCGGCTTGTTGTTGTTCAGGTCGGCCCCGGTGTGATAGGCCGGGCCAACAGTGGTGTAGAACTGGGCGAAACCGGTAGCATCAAACCATGTCCCCGGCCACACAATGGCACTCAGACGCTCGGCAGCAGTCCCTACTGGCGAGTCGAAGCCCATCACCTGGCTGGGCATGATCTGCTCGATCACGCGCCGCCAGCGAATACCGCCAAAGGCGATCTCCCGGCCTGCCTCCCCTGTGAGGTCGGTCAGATTGACCTGCCCGCCGCCCTTCTCGAATTCATAGACAACCAGCGGCACCCACTCATTCTTATAGCGAAGCTGGTTGAGACGCACCAGCAGCTCGGAGCCGACGCCCGCGATGCCATGAATATGATAGCGCGCCTCCCGGGTGGTGGCATGCTGGCCGGGCACAAACACCGATATCTCATACAGGCCCCGCGAGGGAAGGTTCCCCACCCACATTGCCCATACTCTGTCATTGGTCGGCTGAGTCTGTACGTACTTGATGGGATGACCGCGTACCCCCATAAACGACTTGAAGACCTGATCGCTCGACTGGCCCGTATGCGTGCCATCGAAGTAACCGGTCTCATCGGTGCTGATGGTGCGCTCCCAGTCATAGCGGCGCAGAATCCCATCCGGGCCGACCTCAGAGTCGACGAATTCCTCGTTGAGCACCGGGAACTGGCGCGGGCCAATCACACCCAGCCGCCAGTATGAAAGACCGCCAGCCCCGCGCACACTGCGTGCGATGCGCTGCGCCTGGCGGATGCTCTCCGGCGTGGCCGCCCCCTGCAGCACAGGATAGATCGGCAGCCCGTAGTTGCCCCATACCAGATAGGTCTCGGTCAGAATACTCTCCGGGGTGCGCTGCATCGTCTGCCAATAGCACTGAGGGTGGATGCTGTTGACATAGGGGCGCCACGCATTAGGGAAGATTGAGTTGTAGTGGTGGCTGCGTGGATCGACACTCATGCCGATGTGGAAGTCGGAGCCGATGCGGCTGCGCAGCCCCTGCATCAGCCGGTGCACATCCTGCTCGGTACCCTCCCAGAAGTAATCGTAAGGTTCCACATCCAGGATCAACGACTTAACACCGGGCACCTGCGCAGTGCGAGCCAGGATGTCGATCTCACCGGCGATGTTGACACCCTTCACCACAGCCCAGGCATGGAATTCAAGCCCGCTGCGCCCCAGCACATTGACCCAGCGTTCGATATCCGCCGGGCCGTTGATCGCCATGGTGCTGGTATCCCAGCGCCCTTCCCAGTTCGTGCCATCAGTGGTTTTAACCCACACCGCATCAGCTGCCGGGGCCCAGGTCTTGAGGGTAGTGACCAGCTCCTCAAGTGAGCGTTCGCCGAGTACATCCCCCTTGAAGTGCCACAGGCCGATCTTTCCGTCATAGGGAGTAGCCATACCTGTATCTCCTTAAAGCTGACTCTCGCATACTGGTGCCACTCGATCTCATGGTATGGATGTTATCGCAGATGCAGGGCGAAGAGTCAAATCGGGGGGCTTCTGCCCCCCACTGATTGATCGTCAGCCTTTCACCACGGCCACAGGGACAAGCCGCGCCACCTTGCGGGCGATCCCGGCTCCACTGACCACCTTTACCACCTCGTCAACGTCCTTGTATGCCTGGGGCGCTTCCTCGGCCAGGCCGGGCATGCTCCCCGCCCGCACAGTGATGCCGCTGCCCTCCAGATCGCTCTTCAGTGCATCTCCGCGGATGGTCTGCTTGGCCTTGCTGCGGCTCATCACGCGGCCCGCACCGTGGCATGTGCTGCCAAAGGTCTGTTCCATGCTGCCGGGCGTGCCGATCAGCACCCAGCTTGCCGTCCCCATCGAACCGGGCACGAGCACCGGCTGGCCCAGGCCGCGATACTCATCGGGCAGCTCCTCGAAGCCGGGGCCAAAGGCCCGTGTCGCCCCCTTACGGTGCACCACAACCTCAACCATCTTGCCATCAACGACGTGCTTCTCGATCTTGGCCATGTTGTGGGCGATATCATAAACCTGATGCAGATGCCATCTCTGCAGCTTGCCTGCCAGCACCTGCTCAAAGCTGCGCCGGATGTGGAAGGCCAGCACCTGCCGGTTGACAAAAGCATAGTTGGCCGCCGCGCACATGGCCCGGTAATAAGCCTGACCCTCCGGTGAGCTGAACGGCACACACATGAGCTGGCGATCCACCAGCCGGATATTGTACTTGCTGGTGGCGACGTTCTGGAAATCGCGCAGGTAGTCGGTGCAAATCTGGTGCCCAAAGCCGCGCGAGCCGCAGTGAATCTGGACAGCGATCATCCCTTCGGCCAGCCCCATCGCCGCAGCAGCCTGCCCATCGTAAACTGCCTCAACGACATCCACCTCGATAAAGTGATTGCCGGCCCCCAGCGTCCCCACCTGCTCGATGCCGCGCTTCCAGGCCCGGCGGCTCACATGGGTCGGATCGGCATCCTTCAGGTACCCGCGGGCCTCAGTGCGCGCCACATCTTCGGGGGTGGCATAACCATGCTGCACAGCCCACTCCGCGCCCCGCGTCAGGATTTGCTCGAAGTCGCGCTCCGAGATGCGCAGGCTGCCCCCCTGGCCGACCCCGGAAGGGCAGTTCTGATAAAGCGCAGTAGCCAGCTGTGACAGATGCGGCGCGATCTCCGCGTACGATATCTCCGTCGCCAGAACGCGCACACCGCAGTTGATGTCATACCCCACCCCGCCGGGCGAGATGATGCCATCTCGCGTGCGTGAGGCGACCACCCCCCCGATCGGGAAGCCGTACCCTTGATGGATATCCGGCATGGCCAGCGCGTAACCCACCAGCCCGGGTAGGGTTGCCGTATTCACCAGCTGCTCAATCGACTGGTCGCCAAGGGCGTTTTCCAGCAGCCACTCGCTGGCATACAGCCGGGCTGGCACGTTCATATCGTCGCGGTATGTGGCAGGGATTTCCCACACGTATTCAGAGACACGCACAAAATCCTGCTTACGGATCATCTCGCCACCCTCCTTCGCCCTCCGGGGAAGGCGCCCCACTAAACATCAAACACAATAACGGTCTCAAATCCCTTATCGGTCTGGCGGATCGCCAGGTCGTGATAGGTGACCGCCTTGATGTGTTTGTCAAATCGGCCACCGGTCAGCCCCCCCACCTCGGCCTCCAGGTGTGAATCCTCAACGCTGTGCACGACGAGCGCGTCGATCAAGGCCCCTTCATCTTCGATTAAGTACACCAGCTCGGTGAGCCAGTCCACCAGCAGGGTTTCACGATCATACGCCTGAACCCGGATCAGGCGGGTGAAGGGCTGCGATCGCTCACCGGGCGCACCACCAGCGAGCGTGACCATGCCGCGCGCCGCCGTCTCGAACAGGCTGCGCAGGTCAGGGGCTGTCACGCGGATCGCCCAGTCCGCTGTATGCTCGATCTCCTCCCAGTGCGCATCCATACCATCCTGTCCCATCTGATAAGTGTCCAGAATAAGAACGGTCACGGCGGGGGATGCCGGCGCCGTGACCGTAGCCATACTGCAAGCTGTCAGGTAGAGGTCATCGGCCCGGCCGGTTTGCGTCTGTCCTGTCCCCGGCCAGATCACCGGCGGATGCAGTCATATCGACCATCGATCTCCCTCCACCCTCAGCATAGGGTGAAATCGCCAGCGGGTCAAGGCGCAGAGAGGAAACTAGCCCTCGCCATCCCCGATTACTCGTCCAGCCCAAAGCGGATGCCCTGCGCAAGTGGGAGCTGCCCGGACCAGTTGGTGGTGTTAGTCTGGCGGCGCATGTACATCTTCCACGAGTCCGACCCCGCCTCGCGTCCGCCGCCGGTCTCCTTCTCACCACCAAACGCGCCGCCGATCTCCGCGCCGCTGGTGCCGATGTTGACGTTGGCGATACCGCAGTCAGACCCGGTGGCTGAGAGGAAGCGCTCAGCCAAGAGCAGGTTGTTAGTGAAAATGGCGCTGGAGAGGCCTTGCGGTACACCATTATGGATCGCGATCGCCTCCTCAAAGTCCTCGTACTCCATGACGTACAGGATCGGGGCGAAAGTCTCCTCGCACACCAGCGGGATTTGCTCCGGCATGCGGATAATGGTAGGCTCAACAAAGTTTGGCCCCAGATCAGGCAGGCGATGGCCGCCGTAAACCACCTCACCCCCGTTGGCCTTCGCGGTCTCAATGGCTGCCATCATCTCCTCGACGGCATTCCCATCAACCAGCGGCCCCATCAGGATGCCCTCCTGCAGCGGGTCGCCGATCGGGACCTGCGCATAGGCATGCACCAGGCGCGCTACCAGATTGTCCACGATGCTCTTGTGGACGATCAGGCGGCGGGTGGTGGTGCAGCGCTGACCCGCCGTGCCAACCGCGCCAAACAGGATCGCCCGCACGGCCAGGTCCAAATCAGCATCCTCAGCCACGATGATGCCGTTATTGCCCCCCAGCTCCAGGATCGCCCGGCCCAGGCGCTTGGCGACAAGCTGGGCTACGTGGCGTCCCACCCGCACCGAGCCGGTAAAGCTGACCAGGGGCATGCGCGGATCGTTCAGCATGCGGTCGCCGATCACTGAGCTTTTGCCGATCAGCAGGTTAAATACGCCGTCAAGGCCGTGATCGGCCATGACGCGGTTGGCGATGTGCTGCACAGCCACAGCCGTCAGCGGCGTTGAGGAAGAGGGCTTCCACACCATCGTATCTCCTGCAACCGCCGCGATGGCCGCATTCCACGACCACACTGCCACCGGGAAGTTGAACGAGGTGATGATGGCAATTGCCCCCAACGGATGCCATTGCTCCATCATGCGATGGCCGGGACGCTCGGACTGCATCGTCAGGCCATAAAGCTGGCGCGACAGCCCTACGGCGAAGTCGCACATATCGATCATCTCCTGGACCTCACCGATGCCCTCCGCGCGGATCTTACCCATCTCCAGCGAGACCAGCTCGCCCAGCGGCTCTTGATACTCACGCAGCGCGTTGCCCAGGTCGCGCACGACGAGGCCGCGCCGGGGGGCCGGCACGGTCTGCCACGTCTTGAAGCGCTCGACTGCCCTGCCAACCACAGCCTCATAGGCCGCCTCACCCGCCTGAACCACCGAGGCTATCGGCTCGCCAGTGGTGGGGTTGTAAGAGATCAGCTCACCACCCTGCGGATCGCTGATCCAGTTATCCGGGCCGGTGCACGCACCGGGGTTCACCTCTTGAAGCTGCAATTTATCCAGCAGCGCCTTCATCAGATCGCTCCTTTTCACCTTGAATTTCATGGGAAGTATCTGGCAGTCTCAGTATAACATGACCCTCAGAACCAATAAAAACGATGATGTGAAAGCCCCTGTAAAGCACTACAATCATAGTCACTGGTTCTCTCAGTGAAGGCAGGAGGGTACAAGCCTTGCAAGAACTGAAGGAGCGCATCCTTGCAGAGGGCAAAAACCTGGGCCGTGGCATCCTTAAGATCGACAGCATCCTCAATCATCAGATGTACCCTGACCTGATGCTCCGCATCGGCCAGGAGATCGCCCGTCGCTTTGAGGGAGAGCGTATCACCCGCATCCTGACCGCCGAGGTCTCCGGCATCGGCCCGGCGCTGATGGCAGGCCTGGCGCTGGGCGTGCCGATTGTCTACGCCCGCAAACACAAACCGGTTACCATGATGGAGCCAGTCTACATCGAAAGCGCGCCCTCACCCACCAAAGGTGGGGAGATCGTGCTGATGGTATCCCCGGAGTTCCTCAGCCCAAACGACCGCATCCTGATCGTGGATGACTTCCTGGCCTCCGGCAAGACGCTTCATGCTCTGGCACGCATCGTCGAGCGGGCCGGCGCCGAGCTGGTGGGCGTGGTCGCCGTTGTGGAGAAGACCTTCCAGGGTGGGCGCGAGTTCCTGGCAGACCTGAACACACGGGTTGAGGCGCTGGTCACCATCACCAGTATGGATGAGGCGCAGATCGTCTTTCAGGACTGACCGATCGGGAGGATGCCATGTCGCACGACACCATCGTGGTGCTTGACTATGGTTCGCAGACCACCCAGCTTATTGCCCGCCGTCTGCGCGAAGGCGGGGTATACGCCGAGATATTTCGCTGGGACGCCCCCCCCAATGAGGTGCTGGCGCTCAAACCGCGCGGGATCATCCTCTCCGGTGGCCCGGCCAGCGTCTACGAGCCGGGTGCGCCTACGCTCCCCAGCTACGTGCTCGACTCCGGGCTACCGGTGCTGGGCATCTGTTATGGGATGCAGTTGATCACCCACACACTGGGCGGTCGCGTCGCCGCTGCACAGCAGCGCGAATATGGCCCGGCCAGCCTGGAACTCAGCGGGGATGTTCCCCTGTGGGTTGACCTGCCCCTCAAGCTTGAAGTCTGGATGAGCCATGGCGATCGGATCGAGCAGGCTCCGCCCGGCTTTATCCCGGTGGGGCGGTCGAGTGGTTCGCCGATCGCCGCGATGGGTGACACCACCCGCCATTATTATGGCGTCCAGTTCCACCCCGAGGTGTCTCACACGCCGCGCGGCGCTGCCATCCTGAGCAACTTCGCCACGCATGTTTGCGGCTGCAAGGCAGATTGGACTCCCGGCGTGTTCATCGAGGAGGCTGTGGAACGCATCCGCGCGCAAGTAGGGCAGGGGCGGGTGCTGCTGGGACTATCCGGCGGGGTCGACTCCGCTGTGGCGGCTGCACTGATCCACCGGGCTATCGGCGACCGTCTGACCAGCGTGTTCATCGATCACGGGCTGCTGCGCCAGGGGGAGGCGCAGCAGGTGATCGACACCTTCAGCAGGACACTGGGGCTGAACCTGATCGCCGTCAACGCGGCGGAGGAGTTCATGGAGGCGTTGGAAGGGGTGACCGAGCCGGAGGAGAAGCGGCGGCGCATCGGGGAGCAGTTTGTGCGCGTCTTTGAGCGCGAGGCGGCCCGGCTGGGTCACTTCGATTTCCTGGCCCAGGGGACGATCTATCCGGACGTGATCGAATCAGCTGCCCCTGACCGACCGGCGGCCCACCGCATCAAGACGCATCACAACGTGGGCGGCCTGCCCGACAACATGACTTTCAAGCTGGTGGAACCGCTGCGCTACCTGTTCAAGGACGAAGTGCGCCGCGTGGGTATTGACCTCGGCCTGCCGGATGAGATGGTATGGCGTCAGCCGTTCCCCGGCCCCGGTCTGGCGATCCGCTGCCTGGGCGAGGTCACATGGGAGCGGCTCGAACGGCTGCGTGCAGCTGACGCTATCTTTGTTGAGGAGCTGAGTGCCGCCGGAATGCTCAAAGGCGATACGGCCCAGGCGTTCGCGGTGCTGCTGCCGGTGCGCAGCGTGGGCGTGCAGGGGGACGGGCGTACCTATGGTGAGACAGTGGTGCTGCGGGCGGTGACGACCGACGATTTCATGACCGCCGACTGGGCCCGTCTGCCCGCCGATCTGCTGGCCCACGTCAGCGCGCGCATCACCAACGAGGTTCAGGGGGTCAACCGCATCGTTTACGATATCACCAGCAAGCCCCCCGGCACAATTGAGTGGGAATAACCCGGGAATGTGCTACCCGCGGAAGCCTTTCTGCGTATTAAGGGATAATGAGAGAGAACCCCTGTTAACGTAGAAAGGCTTGACAATGGACTTTGGAGGTTTGCTCAATCGCGCCTGGGATATTGTGTGGGGCAACAAGTGGTTGATCATCCTCGGTATCCTGATCGCCATGACCACCGGCAGCAGCTTCAACCCGAACACCAGCTTCGGCGGCAGCAGGGGTGCCACGGACGGGCAGTATCAGTATGACGAGTATGGATATGAGTATGATTATAATCCCGAACGGGACGGCATCCCCCCGGAGGAGATGGAGCGTTTCTTCACCAACGTCTTCCCATTCCTCGGGCTGGCCGGTGCGCTGCTGATCCCGCTGATCTGTGTGGGGATGCTGGTCGGGCTGGCGCTGTGGGTGCTCGGCGTGACGGCCCGCGGTGCACTGATCAACGCCGTTGACCTGATCGATGGCGGCGGCACGTCCACGCTGGGTGACTCCATGCGGGCGGCATGGGCGAAAGTGATGCGGCTGGTCGGCATTGGGCTGGTCCCTGCGATCCCCGGGGTCGCAGTATTCCTGGCCGCGGCTGCGCTCTCGGCGACATTTGTCGGCATGCAGGGCTTCAGTGGTGATGCTTTTGAGCAGATGTTCAGTCCCGGCCTGGGCATCACGCTGGTGGCGGTGCTGTGTGTGGCAGGCCTGCTCTCGTTTGTGCTGGGCATCCTGCGCACCTTTGCCGAGCGGGCCGCGATGATCGAGGATCGGCCTGTCTTCGAATCTTACAGCCGCGGCTGGCAGATTCTGCGTAGCAACCTGGGAACAGCGCTCCTCATGTTTATCATTCAGGTGGGCATCAGCATCGTGCTGGGGCTGGTGCTGCTGGGCCCGACGCTGTGCTGCATCTTCTGGCCGATCGTGCTAGTGATCAACGGTGGCATCACGGCTTACTTCTCAACGCTGTGGACCCTGGTCTGGCGCGAATGGACCTCGCGTGGCCAGCGCGGCGAGCCCGTGCCCGCCGTATAATCAGGCTGAATCCCAATCGTGTGACAATCAGGTGGGCGCCCCTGACAGGTGCCCACCTCTCTTGTCTATCTCCGCCAGCAGCAGTACAGGGTAAATCATGCACAGCAACGCAGACTTGATCCGGCGAGCGTGGGGGCTGATGTGGCGGCGCAAGCCCCTGATGCTGGCGGGCGTCATCATGGCGGCAGTTGGCGGGGCAGGAGGTGGCCTGGCCGATCTGGCACGCCGGGTTATCGCCCCGGCCCCCTCCCCACTGGCAGCGACCGCCGCTGGAGTGCTCGAGGCGGTGCCGGTCGAAGCGATCCAGGCCGCCGCACCCCCCGACGGGCAAACCGCGCTGCTGCTGGCCCTGATGCTGCTGGGGAGTCTGCTACTGGCGGTGCTGGCCGGGCTGATCATCGCCGGGCTGACCTGGGTTTTCGCCCTGAGCTGGCTGATCACCGGGGCCGCCGTACCCCCCACTGCCCAGAATACTACGCGCGCCGCGCTGAGCCTCAGCGCGAGGCAGCTGTGGCATCTGCTGCTGGTGGTCTCGATCCCCCCGCTGCCGGTTTTGCTGGCGGCGATCCTCTCGCTGGCCGGGGCGGGATTGTATCTGGGCATGTTGACGGAGCCTGGCGATTGGCGCGCCATGATCGCCGTGCTGACTGGCTCCCGCTGGCTGTGGATCACGGCGGGGGCTGTGAACGGCCTGGCACTGCTGATCACCCTCTACCTGCTGATCCTGCAGACCCTCGCGCTGCGCGCCTGCGTGCTGGAAGATACCACACCTCGCACTGCCTACCGTCGGGGCCGTGAGATTTTACGCGGTCACTTCCCGCAGATGGCTGCCCTGCTGGCCCTGCAAGCCGGGGGGCAGATCGGCCTCACTGTGCTGCTGACAGCGCTCCTGCTGGCCATCCCGGCGGCATGCATCGTCAGGCCCCTGGCAGTTATCCTGAACGGCCTCCTCCGTGCCTTCTTCGCGATCCTGTGGACCCTGGCCTGGGTGGGCTGGACTCGCGGCGAAGCGTACCCGCTTGCGCCAGAGCCGTGATGATCGCATAATGCCGCCGGGGGTGATCATGATCCGTCCACGGCGGCGGCCAGGCCAACTTCTCTTTCACACAACAGGGCTGCTGATACTGCTCGCCAGCCTGACCGGAGCTGCCGGGTTGCTGCCTGCCCAGGCAGCGCAGACGGGCAGCACCACCTTCTACGGCATCAACTTCGTGGCCCCTTACGATCCCTGGCTGACGCTGGCCCGCCAGAGCGGCGCCCGTGCGGTGCGCTGGCAGTTCAACTGGCGCGATCACGAGCCGATACCCGGCCAATGGGACTGGCGCACTTCCGATGAGGCGATCCGCGCCTGGACAAATGCCGGGCTTGAGGTCCATGCCATCCTTCATTTCCCCCCGGACTGGGCCATCCAGAACCCCGGCACGCACGGCACGCCCCCCTGGGTCTTCAACGCGCTGATGCCGCGCGGCATCGGCCTGCCCTGGGACCACCCCGATAACGGCTGGGGGCGCTACTGTTACAACTTCGCGCTGCGCTACCGCGGCCAGATCGCCAGCTACGAGGTGTGGAACGAGCCTGACCTCGACAATTACTGGGATGGCAGCCCCGCCGATTATGTCAACCTGCTGCGTTCCTGCTACCAGGCGATCAAGTCAGCCGACCCCGGCCCCCCGGTGGTTATGGCCGGGATGGCCCTGCTGGTAGAGCGCGACTTCTTCCCCGAGGTGGTGCGGCTGGCCGCCAGTGACCCCGCCGGCCCGTTCTTTGATGCGGCGAATATCCACATGTATGCCGACCCTGACCTGGCCTACCGGCTGACGGTTGAGACGCGTGAGGTGCTGAGCCGCTATGGGCTGGGCAGCAGGCCGATCTGGATCACCGAGACCAACGTGGCGCTGCGGGGCTTCGGAGTGGTGGCTGACGTGCCGCAGTACGGCTACGCCACTGAGGAGGAGGCGGCCTGGTTCATGCTGCAGACGGCGGGCAACGCCCATGCCGCGGGCGCCGCACGGGTGATGTTCTTCCGGCTGGCCGACGACGACATGGATACAGCGTTCGGGCTGGTACGCAACGACGGCACGCCGCGCCCCAGTTATCGAGCCGTACAGCTCGCCGCCTCGGTGCTGCGCGACATTGTTGAAGCCCACCGCGAGGAACAGAACGGCGTGGTACTGAACATCATGCGCCGGGCGGATGGCGCGCGTATCGTGCTGGCCTACGCAAGATCAGGGCAGAGAACGACCGTCACAATCCCGGCGGAGACGCGCGCCGCCACACTGATCTACGCAGACGGGCGCTCGGCGGCGCTCTCGCCCACCCCAACAGGCGAGTATGTGGTGACACTGGAAGCTGCCCCCAACCGCGATTTTGGGCAGGCGGGGAGCTACTCGGTGGGCGGCCCCCCGCTGATCCTGGTTGAATACGATCAGGCCCCACCGGCGGCGGCGCTGGAGGTTTCTCGCCTGACGGACGGTTCCGGGCAGTTCCTGGTACGCTGGTCGGGTTACGACGGGGAGTATGGCACGGGTGTTGCTGCCTTCGATGTGGAGATCCAGCGTGAGGGCGGCCCGTGGGAAGCCTGGCGGACCGGCACGACCGATCAGGAGGCGCTTTTCGATCTGGCAGAGGGGGGTATCTACCACTTCCGCGTGCGGGCGGTGGACCGCGCGGGGAACGTCGGCGAGTTCTCCGGTGAGGGCGAGGCCAAGCTGGTAGCGGTGCTGATGGCCCAGGTCGTTGACCTGCGGGGGCAGGGGGTGCCGTTTGCGGTGGTCACCCTGGCAGATGGCAGCCAGCATATCGCCGACGCTCAGGGCATTGTGCGCATCGAGCGCGAGCCGGGGCCGGTCTCGTTTATGGAGGTGGACGGTGGCGAGCGCGGGCTGGCCACACCGCCGGAGGTCACGCTGCATCTGGATGAGACACTCGCCACCACCTGGGAACTGTACCCGCGCGATAACCTGGTGATCAACGGCGAGTTCACCCACGGGTCGCTGGGCTGGACATGGCACTCCCCCGGCGATGTGACCACAGAGGCTAACGACGAGGAGGCCGTCCTGCAGATCAACGGGCGGCGGCGGCCCTGGGGCACGCCGGGCGCCTCATTTGAGGTGAATCTGCCGCCCACTATGACCGGAGGGCTGCTGCGCTTCAGCTACCGCATCCCTGACGCAGGCGCTGTCCTGCGCATTCGGGCTGTGACAGCGACAGGCCAGCGCGTGCTATGGCAAACCGATGCACTCACACCGTCGTTCCGCACCGCCTGGGTGGATGTGGGGCAGTACGCCGGGCAGCACGTGACTTTCTACTTTGAACTGTGGGGGGCGAAAAGCACAGACGGGGGCCGGGCTGAGATCGACCGCGTGATCCTGGCAAACATCCCGGTGACCAGATGAGCCCGGACAGGCCGGCTACAGATAGCCGTTCTCACGGAACCAGCCCACGGTATCGCGGATTGTTTCCTCGTAAGGGCGCGGCATCAGGCCAAACACGCGATATGCTTTTTCGGTATTCAGCGGCTGCCAGTGCGGCAGCGCCCGCATCGTCTCGGGGAGGGGCAGCCGCAGCAGATCGGCGGCGCGGATCAGGCGCTGCACCGCCGCCACCGACAGCGTGCGGCGCGGCGGGCGCACGCCGATCACTGCGGCGGCGCGCTGCATGGCGTCACGCACATTCATATTATGCCCCCCGATAATGTAACGCTGGCCGGGCTGGCCCAGCATCGCAGCGCGGACATGCGCCAGCGCCACATCGCGCCCATCGACGATATTGACCTCGATATCGACACTCAGGGGCAGCTGCCGCTTCGCCAGCCGCAGCACCAGCTCGCTGGTGGAAGGCTTCACGTCGCCGGGACCAAACACCGCTGTAGGGCACAGGATCACCACCGGTAGCCCTTCCAGTGTGGCGCGCAGGGCCTCATGTTCCATGTGCCACTTGGCCTCATAATACGAGCTGCGCACTGAGCCGGGCAGGTAGCCGTCTCGCTCGTCGGCCAGGCGCATCTCGCCCGGCGGCGGGCTGCCGATTGTGGAAAGCGAGCTGGTGTAGACAACGCGGCTCACCCCTGCCCGGCGCGCGGCACCGAGCACCCGGCGCATCTCCTCGACAGCAATCCGTGTCGCACAGGCAATGCGCCGCTCGAGGCGCGGGGCGTATCCAGCAGCATGGAACAGCACCTCGCAGCCGCGCATGGCCCGATACAGGCTCTCCCCATTGGCCAGGTTGCCCTCATGCCAGGTGACAGGCAGATCGCCCACTGCGCCCACTACTCCGGGCCGCCGCCGCAGGCCGTGCACCTCCATGCTGGCCTCATGGGCCGCACGTGCGATCTGCCCCCCGATGAAGCCTGTCGCCCCCAGCACCAGTACTCGCATCGACATCACCCGCTGCTCCCTTGATGGAAAGACAGCAAAGCGCCCCACGCACCTTGCATGGGGCGCTCACTGTCACTTGAGCTTGGGTCAGGCCTCAGCTGTGGCAGCAGGCTCTTCCGGGGGGATGCGCTCGTACTTGGGCGCGACCGCACCGTTATCCTTGCGGACATAGTACAGCTTCATCACCTGCTTCGGCAGGTCACCCTTGCGGGCCTTACCCACGGTTTTCTTGGCACCCTTCTTACCAGCCATTGATAGTCCTCCCGTTCAGTTTAGCAGCACTGGCTGGTATTATACCACATGACAGGCATTACTGCCCCTCTGTAGTGGTAGTTTCGCCGGCCACAGGGGCAGCTACCCCTTCAGCGGTCAGGCCGAGCATCTCCGGCGATATCTGATCGGGCAGCAGGGCTGGCACCGGCATGTTGTAGAACTGGATGATGTACTCCAGCGTCACAGGGTCTGTCACCACGTTGTTGATGTCATCATCCAGCGCACTGCGCAGCACCAGGTGGATGTCCGCGCCAACCTCCAGCGCATACTTGAGCACCAGCGCGTCCTGACGGCTCATCGCCAGGGAGATAATGTCTGGCACCTGGAATGCCTGAATCGGCGTGGCCACCGGGGTTGCGCCGGGCTCTGGCACTTCCTCGCCCTCCGGGATCGGAGTGGCGGTGGGCACAGGCGTGATGACGATCGGCTGATTGAGATCGCCCAGCGGCCAGTTGCCCAGGCGCATCACAATAGCGTTGTCGATCGTGAGCTGCGTAACCCGGCGCGGGATCTGCCCTGTAATGGTCTGGTCAGGGATGACGAGCAGTGTGCTGCCAAAAGGCCCCGTCTCGCGGCGGCCAATTGCGTACTCGAATCCTTGGAGGCCAAGCTCGGCCAGCGTCGCATCATCGGTGAGGATGATGCCCTGATTAGGCAGCGGCGTCTGGAACTCCTCATCCACGCTCACGAACTCGAACGACATCAGAATGTCCACGTGGTCACCGTCACGCGGGGCGAAGCCTGCTCCCGAGAGGCGTGTGATAGGAATGGTGATCATGACATACCCTGATGGGATCATCAGCGCCGCATCTGAGCCAATATCGCCCAGGCTGGTGGGCTGATCGCCCGGCGTCAGCATGAAGTCAAGGACCGGCTGGCCGGTGATGATGTCCACCCGCGCAATGCGGTTCTCAACCTGCTCCAGCCCGGCAGCATCCGTCACCACCAGTGCATCAATCGGGGGCGGGGCCTCGGTAAGGACAGGCCAGCGCAGGATCGTCACATCCTGTGCAGACAGGCGCGCCCCGCGCGGGATGTCCCGGGCGGCCACAATGATATCGACCGTGGGGGGCTGGGTGGGAGTCGGGATCACATCAGGCTCCTGTACACCCCCCTCACCGCTCTCACGGCCACCAAGGAACCCTTGCAGAAAGAAAACGGCGGCAACAGCGATCGCAAGGATCAAGATGATCAGGATGATCAAGATCAGGCCTGTTCTACGGCCCCGGCCAGCGCCCATGGTGATTCTCCCTGGTAAAAGAGTTTTCCTAATCTCAGGCGGCAGCGCCCCGCAACGGTACGCTGCCTGTGAAGCTGACACCATGGGCAGGCGGCCCCACCCATGATGTATGCGAGTATTATACGTGATCGCCAGAGGCAAGCAAGTGACCTCACGCAGGGGCCGGCGGGTCTGTCTCTACATCCCACCGGCCCTGCGGCAATCTCGGGTTATTCGGTCAGGAACGGGCGCGCTTCGATCACCATGCGCCATACGAAAGTGTCGAACTGCCCTGCGTTATAGAACACGTTGAGCCGCCCACCATAGAACGGAATCACGTTCCCCGGGTCAAGCTCGCTTGGGATGATAAAGGTATAGCTCGACCACTGGTTGTTGTTGGGGATGTTATCCGGGCCGAGCAGATGCGAGGACTGGCCACCTGCATCGGCGCAGTCGCTACCCCGCGGCGCGTAGCAGGCGGTCCAGTCCTCCGGCGGGATCGAGTCGAAGAAGTAACTGATCGGAGGCGCCGCGTTCGAGTCGGAGTCGAACAGCGAGACCGTCAGCCGCTGACCACCGAACTCTGGCGGCATGTAGGCCAGCGGGATCGTTACCGAGTCGGTCACGTTTGAGTTCATGGGCAGATAGCCGATACCAAACAGACCAATGCCGTTTGACATGTGTACATCGATGCTGTTCGACTGGTTACGCAGCACGTAGGCCTGGCGGGCGTTGACATACGCCGGGGCCGCATACAGCGCCGGGTCCGCGGAAAGCGGCGGGCCGACCCACAGCTCGAAACCATTTTCAGAGGCCCCGCTCAAGCCACGGATGTCAAGGTAGATATCACGCGCACCGGAGCCGGGCTCCACATAGATGCCCGGCGTCTCGGTCGTCAGGTCGACGATAAAGTCGCCGTTCCCCTCACAGCGTAGTGCGCCGGTGTGAGCAGGGTTGGCTCCGCGGTAGGCCTCGCAATTCTCCACCCAGGTCTCTGGCTCGGCGGCGGAGAAAACATTGGTGCTGAACGTGGGACCAAACACATCTCGATAGGTGTAGGCTGGCATGCGCTCACTGGCGGGCGCGCCGGGCGAGACCCAGTACATGTCGGTGGCCTGCGCCTCGGCCACTGCTTGCGCAGCCGTGTAAGGGGAGGAACCGAGGATTGGCTGGGCCGGGTCATCGTTTTTGCCGATGTAGTAGGCCAGGTCAACTTCGCGCAGCGTACCATCAGCCAGCTGCTCCAGATAGTACAGCCGGTACAGCGTTCGGGTATTGTAGCGGGTGGTATAGGCGCTTGGCTGAGCACAGGTCCCGTCACCGGTCCCGCCACCTGCGCCGCGGTTCTCGTCGATGCGAACGAACCAGAAGCGGTTCAGCTCCTTCTGCGTGTCCTTGATCGGCGAGTTGTTGGGCATGTTGTTCCAGATGTCGATCAGGCAGGGGTTAATCTGGGTCCCCGGCCCCGCACTGGTCCGGCAGGTAGTATGGGGAGAGTTCGCGTTGGTGTAGTTGCGCGTATAGGCGTTGCCATCCAGATCGTATACCGTGTAGGTGCCGGCGTCCGGCGCATTTCTGGTGTCCGGGTCGAAGATCTCCAGGCGCACTTCATCGAAGTCGTTGACGTAGTCATCGGGGATGCGGATGCGGTAGGTGTACACCCCCTGCAACTCGCTGTACCATGCCGAGTTGGTCGGTGTGACCGGGTCACCATATGACGTACAGATACCGGGGCCGAAGATGGACTGGTTGGCTGTCTTAAGCAGACCGCTCTCGGAGGTGTCACTGGCGTAGATATCCACCATTGGCATATATTCCGCCGTCGCCGTGCTGCGCAGCGGGACAGTGTTAATACCGATCAGCGGCATAAAGTAGGTTTCCGCCTGCCAGCGCACCTCCACATGGTAGGCGATCGCGCCAGGCACGCGGCCCAGGCGCTGCTCACCACAGTAGTCATGCGTGGCCCAGTCGACGCTGACGCAATTGACGGGGGTATAGGTGAAGATGCGGTTGGCAGCCAGAAGCTGCATGCCGCGTGTGTTGGCCGCCGTGAGATCATTGGTTGCCGAAAGGCGCACGACACCCGCCAGGGCCGCCGCATCCACCGAGCGGTCAAGATGGGCCTTGCGCATGAACAGCACGCCGCCGTCCACAGCCAGACCCGCCGCCACCAGCAGGCCGATCATGGCCAGCGCCAGCAGCACGATGATCTGGCCGCGCTCGCGGCGTTCTCCATCAGGTTTATGTGTTAAAAAACGCATGGCATTACCCCATCCTGGCTCAACCCACTTCCATCAGAAGTCGAAGCCGCAGCTGTTATCCCAGCGAATGAACTTGAATTCAATGGTATCACAAAACGGAGGCTGGCAGTTGCCACCGCCGGGGGTGTAGTCAACCACCTGCACGATGGCGAACCCGTCGATGCGATACTGCCACACCTCCGGCCCGCCGTTAAAGCCAATATAACGCGGGTTCAGCGGGATGTTGTTGGCCGTATCGTGCTCATACTCGTACACGATCACGCGGATGTGACGCCCGGTGTCGCGGTGATTCGCCAGATGGGTGGAGGCATTAGACACATCGGGGGCGCTGCTGGCGACCACCCAGTCACCGCGGTGCATACCGGTGTCCCACGTGTTCGGGTCGGGGTTGCTATACGAGTCGTCGTATTCGATAAAGCCTCGCACATCGTCCCGGCTGTTGCCGGGGAAGGCCATTGACGAGCATCCTGCACAGTTGGCCGCGATATCATCAGCCCCCATGTGCGCCAGGTTCCAGGCCAGGAAGCCGAAGCCCTCGCGGCGATCGGGATCCTCAGGCACATTGGTCTTGATAGGAGGCAGCAGGTCGCCCTCACGCAGCCCGTCCAGCAGGCTTTTCTCGATGGCCAGGGCGTAGGAGCTGCAGCCCACGTCCACCTGACTGGACTGTGCGATCTCCTGGTACAGCACCTCATAGGCCCAGGTCGGCACCCGGCCCTGGTTGTCAGCGATGTTGAAGAACGGCAGGTTGAGGATCGTTTGAGCCTCGTAGTAGACGGCCACGACCACAAACTGGGTGCCATTCAGCGCCGCCGCGCCTGTTTGAGGGTTAGTCTCGGTGACGTCGGCCAGGATCTGGGCTGGTGGCATGGGCGGCGGCTCATCATCCGCGGGATCGTCAGGGTCGCCGCAGCGGTCACCGTAGATGCACTCCACCGGCACACCCCAGGGCAGGGAAGGGGTGGCATTAGCCCACGACCATACGCCGCCACTGTAGGAGATCGTTGGGCGGATCACCCAGGCCGCCATGCGGTCAGGCTCGATGATCAGCGACTGCTCGGCGGCCTGAAGCACCACCTGCTTAACACCGCCATTCGAGCCGCCCGCCGCGCCAAAACGCGCCCCCTCGCGCGCCACAAGCTGCACGCGGTTGTAGTTGGTGAGCGTGTTGCCTACCTCCAACACCGCTGCAACAATCAGCAGCAGGATGGGCAGCGCCAGTGCAAACTCAACCAGGCTCTGCCCGGCCCTGCGCCTTCGTGTGTGAGGGGCGAGACCGCCGGGGACCAGTACTGATGAGTGGTGGAATCGTTGGTTTAACATAACTGCCTCATCGCTTCAGCTCAAGGAATGGGGTTGCTCTGGATATAGAGACGTACCCACCATCCATTCGTTACGCATCGCGGCCACAAGGACAACAGCCGCCTTCATCGCACCACCCCGCTGATTGCATCGATCGAGACCTCGCAAACGTTCAGCGGGTTTCCTATCGAGCGGGCACGCATCTGCCAGGTGGGGGCCACCGCTGACCGTGCCACCGTGAGCCGCGCTTCAACCTGCGTGTCCGGCGCTGCCCTGAACTGATCAGCACATGAAGTGACGAGTGTGTTCAGCGCCACCGGGCTGTCGATCTGCCAGCGGGTATCTTCCAGCAGGTCCGGGGGGGTTTCCCACGGGATAACGCTCGTTATGCGCGCCACACCGCCGCGATCCACCACCACCTCCGCCATCTCACTGGTGGCGGGCAGATAGAAGTGGAAAGTCCACCCGGTGCGCCCGGCAGACAGATACACCATGTCGATGTTGGGATACCATACCCCGGCCCCGCTGGCCAAACGCGCGCCGGGGTCCCTGGCCCGGATCGCCTCAACCGCTGGCACATAGGCCTCCCGTGCGGTCAGCACGGTGTAATCGGGCTGGCGCAGCTCCACTGTCTCAGAGACCGGGGCGGGCCTCAGCAGCGGGACAAACACCAACACCCCGATCAGCCCAATGGCGAGGGTGACCAGGAAGGTCAGGGCGACCTGCTGCTGGCTGTTGGGCTTGAACTCGAACGAGGGACGCTGACGCGGCTCCGGTTCTTCGATGCCGCTGGTGATCTCATCTTCTCGCCCGATCAGTCTTCTCAAGAAGTCCATCACCACTGTCCTCTGGTGAAGGGCCTCCCGGCCTTTGCCGGATGACTCCGGCATAAACCGGGAGGCTTGCTCGTATCAACCGGGATCAGGGACCGATATACCGCAGGCCAATACCCTGAACCAGGGCAGGGCGGCTGGCAGACCCGGTGAATTGCAGCGCAAGCTGATAGGTCGAGGTGACCGTTGCGTTCCGCCGCACAATCACGTAGTTCTCATTCGGGTTGCTGCCCGGGTTATCATCATTGACGTGATTGGCAATGACATAGTTAGACAGCACACTGGTACCGTTGGCCGTCACATTGAGTATGCGGTTGGTATAGCCCTGGTAGTCAGCGAACAGGAAAATCACCTGCCACTGACCGGGGGCCAGATCATCGAAGTACAGTGTGAAACTGGAGCCCTCAGCACGGCAGTTGGCGAACAGCTTGAGGCCGTCAGCCGTGAGCAGGCCGTTGTTGTTACGGTTGCCATCCCCATCGGCGTAGTAGACAGGGGTGCCGCCGGTGTCGTAGAATGTCACCACGCCAGAGGCCGCCCAGGGCGCGCCGGTGTCATACCAGGGCCGCCAGCTCTGATCCAGCCCGATGAACGGATGCCCGAACTTGTAGTTCGGTGTCGCGGCATTGAAGATGCCCCAGGTCAGCGGCACGCTGCAGTTAGCGCCGCTGCTGCCCACGTTCACATAGATCTCGCTGGCCGCCACCGCGAAGCGGGTGATGGTGGCCGTGTTATTGGCCGTATTCACATCACTGCCCGGGTACCCCGGCAGCTTGGCCACCGCGGTTAGTGGCGCATTGAGATCGAGCCAGAGCAGGCTTGAGGGCAACAGGTTACGATTCTCCACCTGGAAGAAGATCGTAAGCGTGGCCGAGCTGCCCGCGGGCAGCAGGCCAACATTCCAGCGGGCGGCGCTCTGGATATCGCCCAGCAGGTCGGTGCCAGCGTACTGGGTCGCCGCGGCGTTCAGCACGGTTAGGTTGGCCAGCCAGTTCGGCAGATCAGCGCTGTCCAGCTCCACGTAAACGTTCTCCGCATCGCTCAGGCCGTTGTTGGTAACCGTGAGGATGTAATTGATCGTCTGGTTTGAGACCGCCACCTGCAGGGAGGGGGTACTTGGCCCCGGCGTCACACTGGAGTCAACCACCCAGCCCAGTAACTCCAGGTCCACCACATTGGCATAGGTCAGCGCGGTATTGGTGTCGCTGTTGTTGGTCATCACATCTTCCGGCGTGGTGGCCGTGACCTCCGCCACGTTATAGTGCGGGCCTGCCCCATATGTTGAGTAGGCGTCGGCATCAACCGTGGCCGTGTACGTCAGCACGGCGCTGGCGCCCGCCGCCAGGTTGAAACCGGTCCATGTCAGTTCACGGGCCGCAGCGTTGTAGCTCAACGTCCCGCCGCCGCTCAGGATGCTGGCATCAGCCAAGCTGAAGACAAGACCTGCGGGCATTTTGTCGATCACAGTGATGCCGGTCGAGGACGCATTCCCCTGATTGGTCACGGTGATACGGTAGGAAACCGGGTTGCCGATCGCCACGGTAGCAGCGTTGCCAAGTGTGACAGGCGAGAAAGTCTTGACGATGCTCAGGTCGGCCGCACGCGGGGTCAGCGTCACCGTGTCAACATAATCAGCCAGGGTCACCTCCACATGCGTACTGGTGATAGTTGCGGTGGTCACCACGTCATCGGTCGCATCGATGACTTCGGCAGTGAACACAAGCTGGGCGGTTGTGTTACCGGGGAGATCGCCCACGTTCCACGTTAGCAGATCACCGGCAATGCTGGTGATGCTGCCCTGTGTCACCGTTGGAGCAGGGGCATTCAGGAAGCGAATGCCAGCAGGCGGGTTGGCGTTCTCCACCATGGCAGTCACAGCGGCGGCCCCATTCGGGCTGGCATTGCGCACCGTCACCGTATAGGTGAAGGTGGTCGCCAGTTCAGGGTCGGTGACGCTGGACACTATATCAATGCTCAGATCAACCGCCCCAACCTTGACTACCGCATCCCTGGCGATGTCATTTTGGTTGTTGGCAGGGTTAACATCAAGCTGGGCAGTGTCGGTGTGTGCCACGGTGGCAAACACCGAGAACTCCGAGCCGCCGGGGGCGATCACGGTGGTGGGGATAGTGATGGTCTGGGAAGTGCCCCCTGCCATCGTGCCGAGATCACATCGGATCACGCCGGTGCCGGCATCCTGAGTGCAGCCGGGGGCAGCCCCCAGGGCAAACCCTGTCGCCATGTTTCCACCGCGGTCATCCAGCAGGAAGTAAACGCCGTTGGCATCGCTTGGCCCCAGATTGCGCACAATCACTGTGAAGATAACGGGGTCATTCTGGTTGGGTGCTGCGACGCTGGCCGTGATCGGGTTGGTGTCGTCAAACTTGAGATCAACCACCTCCGTCAGGACGATCGTGCCCACATCGGCCACGTTGTTGGCCTCGCGCGCCTGGTTATAGGCCACGCTACCAGACGTCCCTTCCTCGTTGACTACGTCACCCTGGAACTCATCACCGGCCCAGCTGGCACCGGGAGCGGCGTCGATCCAGGCATACACATAGTACTGGGCATTGGTCGCCGCCAGCGGGATCTGGATCGGGACGGTGATCGTCTGGGTACTGCCAGCCAGCGCGTCGGCCACCGTCACAGTGGCGACCAGCCCCGGCGCGGCGACCGCCGCAGACGAAAGCTGCGCCGGATCAAGCGGTGTCTCTGAGAAGAAGAAGCTGAGCGGAATCCCCCCGGCAGGCCTGGCGTCGATGCCGCCGATGTTGGCCACATCGACCTGATAGGTGATGTTATCGCCGGGGGCATAGAACGGCAGCGGGTTAAGCAGCGAGATACTCGTGATGGTCAGATCAGGTGGCAAAGGTGCCCCCAGCGTCGGGATCGGGGGCAGCTCCGGCGGCAGGGCCGCCTCGCGCTGGGCACTGGTGCTGCCGAACGCCTCGTTTGTCATGACGGCCGTCGCGGTGAGCCGTACCGTGGGAGCGATCGCACTCAGGATCGGGGTGACGATCGGCAGCCTGTAGGCCACCTGAACTACCACCTTCTGGCTGGGTTGGCCAGCGAAGCCAGGGATCAGCACGTACTTATTGGCCTGCGAATAGTCGTATCCGTAATCATCGATCAACTCCTGACCGGTGATCTGGTCATACGGATACAGCGCATAAAGCGGGTGAGAGGTATCTTTCAGGTAGCGCTCAAGGGTCATGTCTGGTGTGACGGCACGCCCCACGCCGCGCACCATCACCTCGTAGTAGCCCGCCTGCGCATCCCCTGCCTGCGCATCCAGCACCAGCCCGGCCAGGCCGCGGATGGTCACCTCCTCAACGGAGCAGGTGCGAGCATTGCGAAATGGCTGGTAGTACTCTTTGGAGGCCGGTGTGGGGGCAGCCAGGTCATCCGAAAAAAGCGGCCAGCACGGAGCGATGGTCTGCAAAACACCATCGCCTGCAGGGTTCCACTCCCGTTCGGGGTCGCCAACGCGCAGCGGATCACTGCCGTAGGCCTCCAGAAACTGGCCGGTGACTGCATAGCGCGCCCCTGCTCTGGCGGCGTTCTGGAGCGTCACATACGCCTGCAGGATGCGGGCCACCTCGATGATCATAAAGATCAACAGCAGGAACACCAGGATCGTCAACGCGAACTCGACAAGCGCCTGGGCATCCTGTTTGTGTCCCCTGGGTCGTGATAATGCCAGCCTCAACATAGTGACCTCACATAAGCTGCAATAAACGCGGGCAATGAGGTGGTGAGAGATCGTGTGCCGGTAGAAAAGCCTGCTTCACAGTCCCGAGATCGCGGATGGCTCGATGCCCTGTGTGTCATTGACCGTATGATTACCATCCCCATTATAGCAAATACCTGTTTTAGGCCGACATAGGATATCAGCCCTAGAACAAGGCCTGTTGGGTTATAATCCTGTTTGTGCCCTGCTAGAAAACATGGGCTATTTCCTCGATCAAGCGCCAGAACAGCCTGCAAACGATCGCATTGTGCCTTTCTCTCTAGTTCCCACTATACTCATAACTAACGTGCGAACAATGGGGATTGTTATTGCATTGTAACAGCGGATTTTGAATTTGCTCTACTTGGATTAAAATACAGGCAGTCGTGGGGGATGTGGCAGGATCACATGCCCCTCGCGCGTAAATGAGTGGTGATACTGACTGTGCTTTTAAAGGATGGGGCAGATGGCAGATTCCAGACCAACCTATCGGCGACCAGAGGATGGGACAGCGGGGCGAGGAGCTCATATGCCACGTACCCTGACGCAGGTGCTTAACGAGGCCAATGAGGCGATCATCAGGGGCGATCTGAGCAACTACGTACCGATTCCTTCGGGGTTTGACCCGCTGGACTCTGCCATCGGCGGGGGGCTGCAGCGCGGGGAACTGATCCTGCTGGGCGGCCCGCAGGGCATCGGCAAGACCATCACTGCCCTGCAGATGGCCCGCAACATCGCCAGATCCAGCGGCATGTATGCGTTCTATCTATCCTATGAGCACACCGAGACGCACCTGCTGAACCGCCTGTTGTGCCTGGAGAGTGTCAACCCGCCCGAGATGAACACCACCCACGGTCTGCGCATGAAAGACCTGCAGGATATCATCATCGCCAGGCACGCCCGCAAGCATCTGGGGCATGACGGCACTGGCTCGCTGCGTGGTATCCTGCGCGAGAATGACCGGACCTCCGCCGCCCTGGCCCGCATCACCGAGTACTCTGATCGCCTGATCCTGCTCAAGGCCAGCCCGGCTGTCACCACACTGAACACCATCCGTGAGATGACGGCCCGGCTGGTTCAGGCCACCCGGGGCAATGTGGTGGTCTTCATCGATTATCTGCAGAAGGTCGCCATTTATCCCGAACGTGCCCAGGACGAGAATGACAAGGTCACGATCGTTGTGGAGGGGCTGAAGGACATCGCCCTCTCGCTGGGGGTGCCCGTGATGTCAATCGTCGCAGCCGACCGGGCCGGCCTGCAGGCCAAGCGGCTGCATCTGTTCCACCTGCGCGGCAGCTCGGCCCTCGATTACGAGTGTGACATCGCCATTATCATGAATAACAAGTTCAAAATCCTATCGAAGGACCATATCTCCTTCAACCCTTATCAGGCGCGCCAGTACCGCGAGTGGGTGGTCTTCACCATCGAGAAGAACCGCGCCGGGCGGGCGTTCATCGACATCGAGTTTCAGTTATTCGCCCCCTACTTTGCTTTTAACCCGCAGGGCCAGCTCGTCCAGCAACAGCTCATTGACGAGAAGATCATCGAGTCGTAATCGAGGGCGGCGGCGCGCTAACTGGGGAGGAGACGCGCCAGAGGCGCGTCTCCTTTGCTTAACGCCGCAGTTTGAGTTTCATTGCACTGCGGCTATAATCCGCCCACAAGATTTGGTATAAAGGTGGCCTGATGCCTGATAAGCCAGCGATCAAAAACACCCTCATCCTGATAACCGCCGTTGGCGGCACCCTGCTTGGCCTGATCCTGGTAGGTACTGCTGCCATCAGCGTGCTGGGTGCATCTCGCCCGGAGCCACCCGCGCAGACACCGCCCGTCACGGAGAGCCGCCCGCTGACCCTGCCAACTGTCACCATTGCCCCCAGCAAGACCGTTATACCCAAAACTGCCCCCACCGAGACGCCCACCGCCTCGCCGACACTGCCGGAAACACCCACCTCCAGCCCCACCATCCCCCCTACCAGCGTGCCCGCCACAGCCATCCCCCCCACTAATACCCCCTCCCCCACCGTCCCACCTGCTGGCGCTGCCCGCGGGCTGACCAATATCACCTTCTCGGTGGATAACCCTGTGGTGGCGGCCAGCCAGCGCATCGTCTTCCGTTTCTCGGTCACCAACAGCACAGGTCAGAAGATCGTCTTCGGATACATGGGGGTGGCAGTGCTGGACACCAGCGGCAGCACCATCAAATTTCAGACGAGCTGGACAGGCTGGGAGCTTGGCCCGGGGCAGACACAATCCTGGGATGATGGCGTGATCATCGATACGCCCGGCACTTACCGTCTTCAGCTCTCCGCCTGCTTCCCCAGTGTTGACGCCTGTGCCGCGGGGGCAGGAGAGTGGGAGATGCTGGCGCCCGCGGTCACAGTCACGGTGAACTAATTTCCTATTGGAGCTTCCGGCGTTCCTGTCCCAGAATGGGCAGGGGATCAGCTGAAAGGAGGCGAGCATTATGGGCAAACTGGTCGGACGGATTGTTGGATTCGTCATCTTCTTGACCGTATTTTGCAGCGCAACCCTGGTGATCCTGGCCGTGAGCAGCGGCCTGATCGACCCCTGGGAGATGTTCCCTGGCCTGCCGCGCCCGCCCCAGATCGCGATCGACACGGGGGATATCCCCATCCCCGCCCCGGAGCTGCCGGAGATCGATATCCCCGATGCGTTAAAGAGCGAGGTAGTGCTGTTGGGGGCCCAGGTGCAACGCCGCCCCCTGATGACACGTATCCCGGCTCCTCAGCAGCTCTCGACCGAGCCACGTGTGATCGGTGCCAACTTCTCGCTGGCCATCCTCATGGCGTTGATCTTCGGCGCCTGCACCACCGTGCTCGGCAATATGCTGCGCGATGAGGAACCGCGCATCCAGGCGTGGTTGAAGGCCTTTGGTATTGATCGGCTGCTGCCCGGGATCGGGAAGTTTTTCCAGTGGACGGCCAGCCGGGGGGTGAAGCGCGGCTGCCTGACCCTGCCTTTTGTCGCGCTGATTTTCGCGCTGTACGGCATCATCTTCGCCTTTCTGGAGCAGGGCACCTCGATCTTGAGCCGCCAGGGAGCTTTCCTGGCCGTCACGATGGCCTTCAGCGTGGGGCTGGTCAGCTTCAGCGGTGATATCGCACGTCGTATCATGGGGCGGCTGTGGCGAACAGGGTCGGAGTTCCACGTATACCCTGCCAACCTGCTGATCGCCGTTCTGTCAGTAGGCATCTCCCGCCTGTTTGGCCTGTCACCGGGCATCGCCTTTGGCACCCCCGGCGGGGCCGATATGAAGCTGCCTGAGGCACGCCGTGAGAAACGAGAGGTGACGCTGGCCGCCGTGACCCTCGGCACAGTGCTGCTGTTCGGGGCGCTGGGCTGGGCGGCCAGCGGGCTGGTGATCTCGGCCCTGGCCATCCCGTTCGATATCCGCATCGCCCCGCTGGCAGCGCGACTCCTGACCGCAGGACAGAACATCGGCCTGGCGCTGTTCCTGGTCGCTCTGGAAACCGGCTTCTTCGAGCTGCTGCCGCTTGCCTATGGTGATGGGCGGGTGATCTTCCGCTGGAACAAGCTGGTATGGGCGCTGATGTTCATCCCGCTGGCCTTCCTGTTCAACCATGCCCTGCTCAACCCGCAGAGCGGGTTCCTGGATTCCTTCCTGATATCGAACGTGCGGTTCCTGTGGGGCGTGATGCTGATCCTGGTAGGCCTGACGGCCGGGCTGTGGTTCTACTTCAACGTGGTGGATGATGTGCTGCGCGACTGGCTGGGCATCCGGCTGCCGCACTAGGCATCGCCGATCCGCAGCAAATAGATAGCCGATCCTCACGAGACAGGGGACTGGATGTATGACCATCTCTCCATCTGAGAGAAACGAGCTGACCGCCCGGCTGGGCGGTGCCCGTCAGATGTTAAACCAGCTCAGGAGCGAGCTCAAGACCGGAAAGGTCAAGCCCGACTACTGGGCTGCTCGCCTGAACGAGCTGGCCGAACTTCTGGAGGACCTTAACAGGGAACGTGCCGCCCGCGGCGAACACGAGCGGCTGGCCGCGCTTTATGAAGTCAGCAAGGCACTGGGCTCCAGCCTGGACGTGCAGCAGGTGCTGGAACAGGTGATGGATGCGATCATCCAGCTCACCGGGGCTGAGCGCGGCTTCCTGATGCTGTTCGACGAGGGTGGCGATCTGGAGGTAAGGGCGGCGCGCAATTTCGAGCGTGAGACGCTGGGGAAGGACGATTTCTCATTCAGCCGCAGCGTGATCCGCACAGTGGCCCAGACGGGCGACCAGGTTGTCACCATCAACGCCACCGAGGACCCGCGCTTTGCCAAACAAAGCAGCGTGATCGCCCACAACCTGCGCTCGATCCAGTGTGTCCCCCTGCGGGCGCGCGGCAAGATCATCGGGGTGATCTATGTCGACAACCGCGTCCGCACCAGTGCATTTAACGAGGACGACCTGGCGATGCTCTCGGCATTCGCTACCCAGGCCTCGGTCGCCATCGAGAATGCCCGGCTGTTCACCCGTACCGACGAGGCGCTGGCGGCCCGGGTCGCAGAGCTTTCCATGATGCAGGAGATCGACCGCCAGCTTAACGAAACACTGAATTTCGGCGAGACCATGCGGCTCACCCTGGAGTGGGCGATAAGGGTGACCCAGGCAGACAACGGCGCGATTGGGCTGATCGACCTGGACGAAGGAACCACACGGGTCATCGCGCAGAATGGCAACACACCGGCAGGGGTCGTCGCCGCGCTTGCCGGGCAGCAACCCGACGCAGCCAAAAGCGCGGGCCTGGTGGTGCCTATCCAGCGTGAAGGGCGCGTGATCGGGGTGATCGCGCTCGACCGGCAGGATGGCACCCCATTTGATGAGGATGCCCATGCTTTCGTACTGCGCCTGGCCGAGCACGCCGCCATCTCGATCGAGAACGCCCGGCTCTACGAGGCAGTCAAACGGGCCAACGACGCCAAAAGCGAATTCGTCTCTGTGATCGCCCATGAGCTGCGGCTTCCCATGACGTCGATCAGAGGGTATGCCGATATGCTGGGCATGGTCGGCACCCTGACCGAGCAGCAGGCCGGCTTCCTGCGCATCATCCGCAGCAACGTCGAGCGTATGGGGGTGCTGATCAGCGATCTGAGTGATATCGCGCGCATCGAGGCCGGGCGGCTCAACCTTGAGCTGGCAGATGATGTGATCTTCAAAGCCGTGCTGGACGATGTAGTGCTCTCACTGCAGGCCGAGCAGGAGAGCCGGGGACACCGGCTGATGGTGGACATCCCCTCCGATCTCTCGCGTGTGCGTGCCGATCCCAAGCGACTTGCTCAGGTGCTTACCAATCTGCTGAGTAATGCCTACAAATACACGCCGCCCGGCGGCCAGATCACGGTGATAGCCCGGCAGGAGGGTCAATTCTTGCGCTGCGGGGTGAAGGACACCGGCGTGGGTATGACGGCGGAGGAGCTGGCTAAGCTCTATACCAAGTTCTGGCGCGCTGACGACCCCTACGTGCGCGAGCAGCACGGCACAGGGCTTGGTCTGGCGATCGCCCGCAGCTTGGTCGAGATGCAGGGCGGCGAGATGAGCGTGGAAAGCGAGAAAGGTGTGGGGACCACCTTCTGGCTCACGCTGCCAACCAGTGAGTAACTGTGGGTGATCACAAACAGGGGCCTTCGGCAGGAACGCCCCCGTTGGGCTGCTTTTGTGCTATACGTGCTGCAGCAGGTCGATCATACGCTCTACCACCCGCGGTTCAGTGTCAGGCGCAAAGATGCCCGGCAGACGGTAGAAGTACGGGGCCACCTCCACCTCATAGCCCCCCAGCCGGTGCTCCGCCTCGGTCGGCAGATAGCCGGTCAGCCCTCCGCTATACCCAGCGAACATGGTCAGCGGAGCCGTTGAGGCTGCCTTAACCGCCATGCCGGTTTCCACAAACGGTTCCATCGCCAGCGAAGCGACAGCCCACCCACCGATACGCAGTGCCGCCACCGGCAGCGGCGTTTGATACATGCCCTCCCGGCGCTTGATAGTTGTATTCCAGGGGTAGCGCACCGCCAACAGTGGGTCAACGAGGAGGGATGGCACACCCGCCAAACGGGCAAGCTGATGGGCGTAGATCTCGCGGATGGGGCGATCGATCATCCCTTCGGGGGGCAGCAGGTGTGCCCATACCTCATCCTCTGCCACCCGGATCGGCCCGTGGTCCAGTGGCGCAAGCTGGCCGCAGATGCGCACCACCTCACGGCCAACCACCAGCCCCAGCCGATCGACATCTGCGCTGCTGTTTTCCCCCCACTCGGAGTTGGGGTTGATATCCCCTGCAGCGCCCTGAATGAACAGGCACAGCCCGCCCACTTCAGCTTCAACATGGCGGCGCATCGCCCCCACCCAGTCAGCGGATATGGCATAGCTGGTCGGGCCAAGCACCACCGGATGGCAGGTGTAGTTGACCACCGTAGCCAGCGGCCGTCCTTCCTGTACCACCTGCACGACGGTCACCGCATTATCAACAGGCCCCTCCGGATAGTATCCTATCTCGATAGTGCCGTCGGGTTTGCGCTCGCGGCGGTTGTGGCCGATGGCGGCCTGCCCCCTGCCGGCTTTCAGGGTCGCAGGGGCCATGGTCTGCGCCGCCTGAACGGTGATCGCCACCAGCTTCTCAACCAGCCCGTCGATGTACCGTTTGTTCAGCAGCCAGCCGCGCGGCTGGGCCAGCCCGGCAGGCAGGATGGCAATCCGGCCCGCAAGCTCGCGGAGGAAGTACGCCTGATCGATGTGACGATGCGCCCATCCCACCGGGCCGGAATGGGTGTGCGAACAGCAGATGAGCACATGCTCTCCCGGTATCCCGGCCCGAAGCTCAATGCCAGCCCGGACGCGATCGACGATCTCACGGTTCAGCCCCAGCATATCCAGCGAGATGATCACTGCCCTGCGCTCGCCGTCGCTCAGCACCAGCGCTGTTGCTGTGAGATCATCGCGTACGGATCGCGCCCCGCCAGTCCGATCTCCATAGCCAATTAGGTAGATGCCCAGGGGGGGTGTAGTGAGGGCACGCGCTGCCCCGGCACTCAACTCGGCCATGCTGCATCTTCTCTCCTGCGTCGCTCAGCGCGGCCAGCCCCATTCGCCGTGGAACTGGGGCAGCCACTCCGCAAAGGCCTCCAGATAGGTGGCTAACACATCACGCGCCAGATCGAGGTCGTCGATGTGTGGATCGAGTGCCAGCGCCTGGAGTGCCGCCTCACGATCGCCCTCCACACCGGCCTGCACCACCAGATCAACCAGAGCGGCCTCGCGGCGGCACAGCTCGGCCACCAGCGGGGGCAGGTCACCTACCGCCAGCCCGTTGACCCCATCGGCGTTGATAATCCCCGGCACCTCAACAATGGCCCCTTCTGGCAGGTTGGTGATGTGCCCTTTGTTGGGGATATTGACAGCTTCCATGTACAGGTTGGCATCAGCGCCAATACCGTGGACGATCTCGTAGACGCCCTCGCTGAACACATTTTTCAGATGGCCGATGGGTTTGCGTCCTGCCACCATCTCATCGATCTCGTGCCACATCTCCTCACGCTCGCGTGCGGCCCGATCCCAGTGATACAGGCGCACGCGGTAGCGCTCCCAGGGCCTGCGCTGCCCGTTCGTCATCCAGGGCAGATACTCACAGATGTGCGTGTCACCCCCCAACGGCATGGTGCCTACCACCCGGTACACGTCACGGGTCAGCGGCTCGAATTCCGGCGGCATGGCCTCCATGCGCTCGCGAAGCTGCGGCAGCAGATCCTCGCCCGTTGCGCGCAGGCGCACATCCAGCGCCCAGATGAAGTGATTCAGCCCTGCAGAGCGCACTGACAGCTTCTGCAGGGCATGGCCAACCAGGTTGTGATAGACGTCCCAGCCGATCGCATCGATCATGTCATAGGGGGCGCCGTTGGGCAGTACCGGCGGGCGCTCAATGCCGATCCTGTCAGCGAAAAGAATGCCCAGCAGCATATATCCATAGTAGACCTGGTGGCACAATCCCACCGTCTTGACATCGGTATAGCGTTCAATAGCACGGTTGAGGCGTGGCAGGGGGTTAGTCAGGTTGATCAACCAGGCACCGGGGCAAAGCCGCTGCATATCAGCGGCGATGTCCATCATCGGTGGGATATTGCGCAGCGTGTGAGCGAATCCACCGGGGCCGCCGTTCTCGGCGTAGGGCTGGCGCAGGCCGTGCTGCAGCGTCAGCTCATAGTCGAGCTTCCACAACCCCTCACGTGGGCCGCTCTCGATTGAGACGACGACAAAGTCAGCACCAGGCAGCGCCATGCGCCGATCAGTGGAGTACTCGATGGTGACATCGCGGCCCCACTCGTCGGCCATGCGCCTGGAGAGGCGGGCGATTTGCTCAAGCCCAGCCTCGTTGATGTCAACCAGGTAGAAAGTGCTCCCATCAACCTGCTTCTCACGCAGCAAGGAGGCCAGCGTGTTCAGCCCAAAGATGGCGCTTCCCGCACCGATCAGGACGATCTTCAATGGACGCATAAGCGGGTTTCTCTCCTGGCAACAAGGGTCAGATTCAGAGCTTGCAATTAAAAAGTGCGTGGCCAGGATCAGGCCACGCACCATCTACATAATATGAGCCATCTACGAGAGGTAATCCCGTAGATTATGGGCCAGTCGCGGGTGCCGCAGGCGGCGCAGTGCTTCCTTCTCAAGCTGGCGGATGCGCTCACGCGAAAGGCCGAACTTGTTCGCAATCTCTTCCAGAGTGTGCTGCTCGCCACCGCCCAGCCCAAAGCGCAACCGCAGGATATGCGCCTGGCGCGGGGTCAGCTCGCTCAGCACCTCCTCGATAGTCTCCTGGAGCAGGTGGTGTGCGGCAGCCTCTGCAGGCTCCGGCGTATCCTGATCCTCGATAAAATCGCCAAACTCGCTGTCTCCGTCATCGCCCACCGGGCGCTCCAGTGCGATGGCATGCTGGCTGGCGTCCATCATGCTGCGCACATTCTCGGTGGGGATATCCATCTCGGCGGCGATCTCCTCCGGGGTGGGGCGGCGCCCCAGCTCCTGCTCAAGGATCTGCGCCGTCCGGTACATCTGGCGGATGCGCTCCGTCATGTGCAATGGAATGCGGATGGTACGCGTCTTCTGCGCCAGGGCACGCGTGATCGCCTGGCGAATCCACCAGGTCGCATAGGTGCTGAAGCGGTTGCCCCTGGTATAGTCGTACTTGTCGACGGCACGCATCAGGCCCACATTCCCTTCCTGGATCAGATCGGGGAAGGGCAGCCCCTGGCCCATGTAACGCTTGGCGATGCTGACCACCAGGCGCGTGTTAGCACGCCCCAGGTGCTCACGCGCTTCCTGGGCCTGCTCGATCTGTGAGATCAGTTCCGCGCGCTCGGCCATACTGATCTGATTGCCGAGCCGTTCCAGTTTCTTGCGCGCAGCCTTACCCTGCTCGATGCGCTTGGCAAGCTCGATCTCCTCTTCAGCCGTCAGCAAAGGCTCCTGGGCCATCTGACGGAAATAGAGACCGACCGGGTCATCGGCTGAGACAGCATTGATGTCGGCCAGTTCCTCGCCCTCACCATCGTCATCCGCGTCGCTGAGACGTACGTCCATGCTATCCTCCTCATCCTGGCCGCGCACTTCAATGCTCATCTCTTCCAGGTCTTCGAGCAGCGCATCGATCGTCGTCTCATCGAAATCATTGGCTATCACCTCAACGAGATCCTCGTACGTGACATAGCCGCGCATCTCTGCTCGTGCCAGCAATTCCTGTAAAACCTCACCTCGTGAATCGTCGTAGGTGTCAGTCACCTCGTTTACCCTGCCTAATGCCATGTGTGCCTAACCACCCTGTGCCGGATTTGGCCACCCGCCGGGTGGCCAGCCTTGTTATTTTAACATGATTGAAATCTCTCATCAAGACTGCAGGTTGACTGCCAGCCAGCGGCATCCCGGCGTTCCGGCACCGGATTAGCTGATCCTACACCCAGTCAAAATGCCGAGTCAACCACATACATAAGAGATAGCAAACCCGGTCTCTCTCTCAAACGATACGACCGGCATATAAAACAATATCCGGGCTGCGGCCCAGAACCCCGCAACTACTTTATTTGCTTTAATTATACAGTTTTTTGACACCAACTTCTCACCGACTCATCGGTTTGACCAACTAACACTTGCCCATCTGCCCGCCGCGTAGTTATAATCTCCACGCTGTTTCGCTTATGTTGGATAGATTCAGCCATCATGCAGGCTGGCCCCAGCGCCAGTCTGTTAAATCATGCCCGTAAGGAGGAATGCGGCTTCGCGTGTCGTAGGCGGGCCGCAAATGGCGATGAACGATTTGATCAAGTCACTGGAATCACCTGTTAATCCGAATATCCCCGATCTGCGCCCCGGTGACAGCGTGAAGGTGCATGTGCGCATCATCGAGGGCGGAAAAGAGCGTATCCAGGTCTTCCCCGGCACGGTGATCCGGTTGCGCGGCGGTGGCAACAATGCCAGCTTCACCGTGCGTCGCACGGCGTCACATGGCATCGGCGTTGAGCGCACCTTCCTGCTGCGCTCGCCGCGCATCGAGAAGGTGGAAGTTACCCGCAATGCCCATGTCCGCCGCGCCAAACTCTATTTCCTGCGCGGGCGTACGGGCCGCCGGGCTACCCTGCGCGAAAAGGGCCGCTGATCATCCGAACGGGTTTGTGTGCTTGCACCGGAACCTTCTTCGGCATGATCTGCAACAGATGTCCTCAACCGGCCTCAGAATCTCGCAGTGACTCTGAGGCCGGATCATGTCATAGTCGGGGGGTGGGCAGGGAAAGCCTGGCTTTCACCATGCCGTTGTGGGGCTTCCGGTCATCCTGCCGGTTTATAACAATCCGCATGCAGAGGCGAGGGTGAGATGCCGGTCGATCAGCGGCCGATTGCTATGCTGGACTCAGGAGTCGGCGGCCTGTCCATCCTGCGTGAGGTGCGGCGCCAGCTCCCCAATGAGGACATCCTGTACTTTGCCGATCAGGGGCATGTGCCTTACGGCCCCCGGCCAGTGCAGGAAATCCGCGCGCTCACAGAGGATATCACCCGCTTCTTCCTTGAGCTTGACGCCAAAACCGTGGTACTGGCCTGCAATGCAGCCTCAGCCGCCAGCCTGCATCATCTGCGCCGCACGTTCCCCCACATCCCCTTTGTTGGGATGGAACCCGCCGTCAAGCCTGCTGCGGAGAGGACACATAGCGGCGTGATCGGCGTGCTGACCACCAAAGCCACATTCCAGGGTGAGTTGTTCGCCAGCGTCATCGATCGGTTCGCAGCGAATGTGAGGGTTGAGACCCAGGTGTGCCCGATATTTGTGGAGCTGGTTGAGCAGGGCGAGCTTGACAGCCCACGGACGCGCGAAACCGCCCGCCACTATCTGGCCCCGCTGCTGGAAGCAAAAGCCGATCAGCTTGTGCTGGGATGCACCCATTTCCCCTTCCTGACCCCGATCCTGCGCGAGATCGTGGGGGCCGGAGTTGATATCATTGACCCCAGCCCGGCGGTCGCCCGGCAAATTGGGCGGGTCATCACGGGGATGCGCAACGACGAAACCCATCGAGGAGTGGTCAGGTACTTCACCAGCGGTGACCGATCTGCGTTCGTCGCCCTTGCCGGGCGGCTGATGGAAGAGCCAGTGCGTGATACACAGGTAACCGCCGTCCGATGGGTTGAAGGCAGCATTAAACTCGCAGGAACCTGAGGCTGCGCCTCTATTCGCCATCCTCTTCATTTGCGGGCCTGGAACGCTGACCGATCATGGTCGTATCCTGGCCCACCTGCATCTGGCGAATACGCTCCTGAACTTCGACGGCAGGCGGCTCAAGTGGTAGAACCACATGAAAGGCGCTTCCGGGCATCTTGGCCTCGTTGTACCCGGCACTTTCCACCCAGATCAGCCCGCCGTGCCCCTCGATGATGCCTTTGGCGATCGCCAGCCCCAGCCCCGGCCCAGCCCCCTTGAACTTGGTATCCCCCGTAGAATGCAGCATGGTGGAACCAACGCGGAAGAACTTCTCGAAGATCAGTTCCTGATTCTCGGGGTCGATACCAATGCCGGTATCTGCCACCGTGACGCGGACGCTGAGCGGGCTGCCAACCGGGGTGCGCTCATACACCTGGCCGGTGATGGTGATCTGGCCGCCATCCGGCGTGAACTTGATCGCGTTGGTGATCAGGTTCTGAAATGCTTGGACCAGCCGTTTATAATCGGCTTTGATCGGGGGAAGATCGCGCAGGCCGCGCGCCATCAGCGTCAGCCGCCGCTGAAGGATGGCATCCCGGTAGGGGTCCACCGCCAGCTTGATGATGCTCGCCAGGTTCGTCTCAACGAAATTCAGATCCATGTTCTCAACATCGATCTGTGAGACATCCAGCATGGAGTTGATTACATCGGCCATGCGCTGGCTGGCCTTGCCCAGGCTGCGCGTGATCTCCTCCGTCTGCACCGGGTCGAGCATATTACGCCTGGCCATTTCAAGCAGCAGATCGGAGTAGCCCTGAATCTGGGTAAGCGGGGTGCGCAGCTCATGCGAGGCGATGGCGATGAAATCGCTCTTCACCAGGTCAAGCTGCTCCAGCCGCTGATTGGTGGTACGCAGGTTCTCATTGAGCGCGGTGATCCGCTCATTCAACGCCCGCAGATCGGTGACCAGACGTGCGTTCTCCAGTGCAGCGACAGTCTGATTGGCCAGCGCCGCCAGGAGCTCGATCTCGCGCTGGCTAAAGGGATCATCGTTGATCTTGGGGCCGACAGCCAGAATACCGATCAGGTTCTCGTCGCGCACCACAGGTGCGTAGATATCCATCTCCAGGCTGTCAAAGAAGCCGCGTTCAGCCTCAGAGGCGCTGACGTATTCCTTTTGATAATCCAGGTCATACTGGAGCAGAGGCTGTCCGGTCCGTATGAAATGGCGGTAGATCGGGCTGTCGATGTCAAGCACCCCGGTCTTGCCACCGGCGGCCCGGTCGACCCCCACCGTCTCCAGGATCACCTGATCGTCATAAGTGGTGGCCAGGATCAAATACCCGCGTCGGGCAGTCAGGGACTCGTTAACCGAGCGAATGGCCGTGTTCGCCAGCTCGTGCAGATCGATCAGGCCACTGATGCGCTGGCTGTAAAGCCGCACCACCGTTGCCGGGTCAACCACATCCCGGCTGATCAGGTTGCGTAGCAGCCAGCGGAACAGCCGCCCGACGGGCGCGATCAGCACGGCGACCAGCAGGGCGATCACACCGGCAAAGATGGCACGCTGCAATGGCCCTAGCAGATCCGAGCGGAAGTAGAGCGCCAGCCACATCCCGCCGAATATCAGCAGGCCCGTAACCAGGGTCAGGATCGAGCGGCTAACCAGCCAGCGCCACAGCTCACGCACATCGATCACACGGGGGATGATCACCGCATAGACAGCCGCCATACCCCCCATCAGGCGCAGAATCAGCCCGATCTGCGCTGGAGTCATGTCCGGCCACGCAGACAGCGCATCACCCAGTAGCAGCAGCGGCAGGATAACCACCCAGAACAGGATGCGGTTTGCATACAATGGCAGATGCTCATCCAGAAAAGCGCGGATGGAGAGGCTGAACAGAGCGATGGCGCTGATGAGCCAGCCGATCAAGAATATCTCATTGCGCAGTTCCAAGGACAGGGCAGGGATCGCAGATGCCAGCCCTGTGGTGAGAGGAGCTGCCTGGCTTATGTCGCTGGTGACGATGGCGATCAGCCACACCAGCATCAGGATCACCCAGGAGGGCGCGATCTCCCGCTTCAGGTAGGTCAGTGTCAGGAAGCCAGTCAAAGCTGTGCTCAGGGCATATACGATGCTGATCAACGGAGAACCTGCCCGCAGCGGCTCAAGCAGTCCGGGCAGCACTCCTGCATTAGCCAGCGCACTGACCCCCGCCAGCAGCACCGAGTAAGCGTTGGAGATCACCAGCCAAAACTCTGCCGGGTTACGCCCCGTGCGCCGCCGGAGCACGATCAGCAGCAGGATGAGATAGACTGCGGCGGGGATGATCGTGAATGACATGCCCGTTACCTACCCTTCATCCAGCGGAGGGATATCTTCGCCGTCGTCCAGGCTGAAGTCCAGATCGAACTCGTCGAGATCGGCTTCATCCATTACAGGCATTCCCAGCCCGTCGACAAGCGCATTGTCCCCCGCTATCTGGAGGGCCTGGCTGTCTTCCATCAAGGCTCGTTCACGAGCAGCACGCCGCTCCATATCCAGCAGGGCGATTGACACAATAGAATCGCCGGGAGAGAGCCTCATAAGCTGCACCCCCTGGGTGTTGCGCCCAATCAGGCTGATCTCATCCACACGGGTGCGAAGCGCCTTGCCATTGGCTGTGATAAACGCGATATGGTCACCGGCATTGACTGTGCGTGCATCGACCACCGCACCGGTTTTCTCGCTGCGCGAAAGGGTGCGCACCCCGATGCCATAGCGAGATTGGAGAGGGTAATCACTTGCCGGGGTGCGTTTGCCATATGCATTTGCGGTGACCACCACCACGATGTCGTCCGGGCCGTCGATCACCGCAACGCCCGCTACCTGATCCCCCTCGCGCAACTTGATAGCATTGACCCCTGCGGCACCGCGCCCCATGGGGCGAACCTGGCTCTCAGGGAAGCGGATCGACATGCCGTTTGCCGTGACGATTAACAGGTCCTGATCACCGGTGGTGAGCTTAACCCAGCCAAGTTCGTCACCTTCCTCCAGCGTGATGGCAATCAGCCCGCTGGGGCGCACCGAGCTGAACGCCCCCACCTCCACCCGCTTGATGCGCCCCCTGCGGGTAACCATCGTGCAGTACTCAACTTCATCAAAGCTGGGGACTGGCACCGCAGCGGTGATATGCTCATCCGCTTCCAGGTTAAGCACGCTTTGCAGGGGTACTCCTTTGGCGGCTCGCCCGGCGTCCGGAATCTGGTAGGCTTTCTCCTGGTAAACCTTGCCACGGTCGGAGAAATACAACACGCTGTCGCGTGATCCAGCGGCGAATAGCTGGGTAAGGTCATCCGTATCACGGATGGTCATGCCGATCACGCCCTTGCCGCCCCGCCCCTGGGTGCGGTACGCCTCCGCGGAGACGCGCTTGATGTACCCCTGGCGGGTGATGAAGATCAGCACGTCTTCATCTGGCACAAGGTCTTCCTCGTTAAAACTCTCCTCAGCGCCGGGGATGATCTCGGTACGGCGCTCGTCACCATATTTGGACGCCAGCTCCATGAGGTCGTCGCTGATGCGGCGCAGGATGCGCTTGGGGTGGGTGAGCAGGTCCTCCAGATCGGCGATCAGCTCAAGCAGCGCCTGATACTCCTCCTCGATCTTCTGGCGCTCAAGCGCGGCCAGCCGTCGGAGCTGCATATCCAGAATGGCCTGCGCCTGCGCCTCACTGAAATTATAGTCAGCTATCAGGCGGGCACGGGCCGAGTCGGCGTCCGCGCTCTGCCGGATCTTCTGGATGATCGCATCCAGATCGGCGATGGCCACCAGCAGTCCCTCCAGGATGTGGGCGCGGCGGCGGGCCTTCTCCAGCTCGAACTCAGTGCGGCGCCGGATCACCTCACGACGGTGGTTGATGTAATGCCGCAGCGCTCCCTTCAGCGAGAGCAGCCGTGGCTCACCGTTAACCAGCGCCAGCATCTGCACGCCGAAGGTGGTCTGCAGGGGGGTGAATTTGAGCAGGCGGTACAGCACTGTGCGAGGCTGTGCTCCACGCTTCAGCTCGATCACGATCGACATGCCGCGCCGATCGGACTCGTCCCGCAGGTCGGCGATCTGGCTCAGCCGCCCCTCACGCACCAGAGCAGCGATCCGTTCGATGATCCCGGCCTTGTTGACCTGATAGGGGATCTCGGTCACAACAATCCGGAAGCGCCCCTCGCTGTGCTCCTCAATGCGGGTGCGGGCACGCATCACCACGCGCCCCCGGCCGGTGGCATAGGCAGTGGTGATACCCTCGCTGCCCACGATCAACCCCCCGGTTGGGAAGTCAGGGCCTTTCACATACTGGAGCAGATCGGCTACTGTGACATCCTCAAGATCCTCGTCGATCTCGTCGCCGGCAGGAGCCGTCATACGATCGATCAGGAAAGCGACCGCCTGCGCGATCTCACGCAGGTTGTGCGGTGGGATATTCGTTGCCATGCCTACAGCAATGCCGGAGGTGCCGTTCAGCAGCAGATTGGGCAGCCGGGCAGGCAACACCTCTGGCTCCTGCAGCGTCCCGTCGAAGTTATCGACAAAATCAACAGTGTTTTTGTCGATATCCTCCAGCATGACCTCGGCAAGAGGGGCGAGCCGTGCCTCGGTATAGCGCATGGCCGCCGGGCTGTCACCATCAACCGAGCCGAAGTTACCCTGCCCGTCAATCAGCAGGTAGCGTAGCGAGAAGGGCTGCGCCATGCGCGCCATGGCATCATAAACGGCGCTGTCACCATGCGGGTGATATTTGCCCAGCACCTCTCCAACAATACGGGCACTCTTTTTATATGGTGTATCTGAGCGAATGCCCATGTCGTGCATGGCATACAGGATGCGCCGGTGCACGGGTTTCAAGCCATCACGAGCATCAGGCAGAGCACGGGACACGATCACGCTCATAGCGTAATCGAGATAGGAATCCCGCATCTCTTCATTGATGTCTACGGGGTGAACAGTACCAATATCCATTCACTGATCTCCGGGGGGAATTCGTTCAGACTATCGGGTTATTATACTCCAGGAGAGGGGTAAATACCATTTTCGGCGGCCCTGCTTGCCCTCACAAGATACGGTCTGCAAGCTGGCCAGCTACGCCCCGATCAGGCCCCGATCCAGACGCTGCCCGGCTCACCCCGGCGCCCCTCAACCCGCACCTCGCGATCGACAAACTGCCTGACAACGGCGGCATTTGTCAGCAGATGGTCGGTGATCGCCGCCGTGCGCAGCACCGAGGCGCCCTCAGCCAGTGCCAGGAAGGGTAGAAGCTGATCGGGCAGATGGCGATCCATCACGTGCCCGGCGACATGATGCGCGATCAGCGGCCCCGCTGCTTGATTCGCCACGGCCTCGGAGGGCATCCCTTTCTCGCCGAGGGTGCTGAATCCCGCTGCCACATGTTTATAGACCAGCGCCAGAAAGATGCCGGCCCCGGTGGAGGGGCCACCTACCCGCAGCGGCTGCACCGACGGCGGCAGCCCTGCCTCGCGCAGGAGGTTATTCGCGCGGCCTGAGATGCGCTGCGGGATGTGCGCGGGCAGGTTGCTGACCGCTGCCACCCCCTTCACCTCTAGCAGATCACCGCGCTCTGCCATCTGCACCCCCTTAAGCCTGGCCCGCCCTGCGATATGGACGCGCATCTGTCCTCCGCCACGCGGGTACCAACCCCATTCGTCAAGAGCCACCTCACAGCGCACCCCGGCGCGGGCTAGCACGGGGGCCAGCACCCACTCAACGTAATGATAAGGGGGGCTCCACGCCACATGAGTGCCGCCCCGCAGGATCAAGTCGGAGGGACCAGGTGCCAGCGCCAGCGGCAGCAGGATTGCCTGCAGCAGCAGCGTGACCGCCCCCGCGCTGGGCCTGCCAGATAGAGCACTGATATCGAACAGATAAGACCCGGGTTGGGCTGCATGCTGAGGGGCGAAATGCAAAACCTGCGAGCCGATCTCAGCACCCCTGACTTCTGCGCTGCACAGCCGGGCGGCAGCCTGCACCCCGGCCAGGTGCTGAGGAGCCAGGCCGGGATTCCTGCGCCGGGCGCGGATAGCGGTCAGAAAGACAGGCCGACCTGTGAGTGTAGAGAGGCTCAGGGCAGTGCGCAGCACCTGCCCGCCCCCCTCACCTGCGGAACCGTCGATGTGGATCACCTGCCCCGCTCACCGCTGAATGGTAACACTCTGCATGTAGAGCCGATCGGCGCGATACTCGCCGTTCTCAAAGGCAGGCAGGCGTGCACCGGTGCTGGGGAAGTACATCCCCACCGAGAGTGAGTACTCACCGCTGCGCACCTCGCGTGGGATGGGGATGATGGTGTACTGCAGGAACACGTCACGCACCTTGAGCTGGTTGATCTGCACCCCCAGGCTGTCGGTCTGGGCCAGCACCACGAACGGCCCGCCCAGCATGTGCGCGAACTGGGTCAGCTCCGGGGGCGGAGGGCCGTTTAGCCGCCAGTAGGTGGTCAGTTCGATGTAGTCTCCCGGCCTGAGAACAGCGTCCCGCACCTCATAACCTAGGAAGGCGAGATTATATCCGAAGGTGACAGGCAGATCGGCCAGCCGGAATTCCCCGATCTCCGGGGGCCATGCGGTGGGCGCATCGGTCATCATTGCCCCGGCTCTGTCTGCCAGCTCGCGGGCCACATCCAACCGCATGACCACCCCATTCTCGATGCCGGGCACGGGCTCATCTTCAGCGTAGCGCATCCAGGCCAGCAGGGGGCCGGGGAGGTCTTCATAATAGTGGCTGCGGGGGAATATGATGCGCTGACTCTCGCCGCCGTTAGCCAGGATCAGCGATTGACGGCAGTTGAAATACCGGATATCCGTGTCCCTCCGGTGCATGAAGTAGCTCAACAGCTCCTCGTTGCTAAGCGCGTAGGGGTTGGCTGACCGGTCAGGCGGGATGGAACAAATCGAGACGGGGGTCGGGTCAGACGAGGTATCGAGGTAGTGGGCCAGCAGGCCAATCTCAGCCTGATAGGCCTCCCGCACCACCCCCAGCGCAGGCCAGCGGATGAAGTAATCGCGAAAGGACCAGCCCGCGTTCCAGCCCACTATCAGAGCGACCAGTAGCCCGAACCCAGCCCGGACCCCCCCCTGATGGGTGGGGGCCACCCAGCGGAGAAGCACCGAGAAGATCGCTTTCAGGCCAAGTGCAGGCAGAGCGAAAACTACCGGCAGAATGACGGCCATGTACTCAAAACTGGGCTGGCGGGGCAGAAATGCGGTGGGGATCAGCCCCGTGATCAGCCATAGGAGCACCAGCCCATACTGCGGACGCCGCCAGCGCGCCAGGCACACCCCGATCCCGATCAGCATCAGCAGAGCGCTGAGCGGATCGAGCACCGGGCGGCCCGGCAGGTTGTGCTCCGGGAGGGGGTCGCCGCGCAGCGCAAACCCCGCCACTGCACTCACGATGCGACCGGGTATCTCGGCCACCAGCCCCGGCTGATTGGCTAGCGGAACCGGTTCTCGCACGCCGGGATTGCGCAGGATAAAGATGAGCAGGGGAAGGGTCAGGACAGTGACGAGGCCAAGCAGGTAGGCGATATCCCCCCGATGGGGGCGCACCCCCTCGCGATCAACCAGGAATCGGTAGATCACGAAGGCGAAGAAGAGCACAACCATTGTCCATGAGGTGACGTGGGCGTACTGAGCCACGCCAAGTACAAGGCCGCCCAGTGTAAACCACAGGCTGCCTTCAGTCACCTCAGCCGCCTGAAAAGCCCGCAGCATGATATAGGCCAGCACCACAGTCATCAACGGCACCAGTGTGACATGCAGCACTGCGCGGCCCATCCAGACCGGCCAGAAGGAAACCCCCATCAGCCCCATCACCAGCAGCGCCACCCGCCAATCGAACAGGCGGCGCATGAGCTGGGCAGTCATGGCCAGTGAGAGCATCGCCAGCCACACCGATGGCAGCCGCCACAGGATCACGCCGCGGCCTGTTAGCGCAGTGGAAGTCGCCAGCAGGCCATAGTACAATCCCTCACGGGCAGGGCTGACATCATCATAGATCACAGCCAGATCGCCATCCCTCACACGGTCGGCGATCTGCGCATTGCTCAGCTCCTCGGCCAGCAGACCGGGGGGCGTTGTGCCCAAATCCCACAGGCGGAAGAAAGCGGAAACTAGCAGCAGGATCAGCGCGATCACAAAGAACAGCGCCCGATCCCCCTGCAAGGCCGCCCGAGGCCGCCCTGTCTCACGCACGACCGTCTGCATCAGTGGTACCCTATAAAGGCTACAGCGCGCTTCTCACCGCGGTGAGAAGCAGCACCAGCAGCCCCAGTACCAGGTTCAGGCGGGTCAGGCGCATCAGACGAGATCGCAGCAGACGCTCCCGTTCGACCCCCTCGGGGCTGCCGCGCCGGGCGAGCAGCCGCGCCTGCGACAGGGCGGGCTGAACCCCAAGCTGCAAAATGGCCGTGACAAGCAGCATACACCCGTAGATAACATGCTTGGCCAACAGGCCGACCGACCACAGATCGGCGATCTGGAGAAAGCCTTGATAGTGAGGATCGCCTCCCATCTGCAACATACCGGTAACCAGCAGCACCACCAGGCTGAGGTTCGCCACCGGACGAAAGCGCCGTTCGATCTCATCGGCGATGCGGTTGGTCGCCCCCTCATCGTCACCAGCAGCGGACAGCAGGCCGGGCCATGCTACCAGCGTTAGAGTGGCCACCCCCCCGATCCAGAGGACGGTCGCCACAAGGTGAAATCCGTAATTCAGGGCTAAAGCCCAGGTCGGCATGATCAGCATGCGCAGATTATAAGCCTTTTGTTGCAATGCGGAAAGAAATCTGTTTGGCCCCGGCAACCTGACTGGCCGGGCTGCTGTAGCACAAAAGGCAATAGTGTGTTATGCTCAGGTTCTTAACATCCCCTTAACATTAGCCAGAGCGTGCTGGAATCACGCAGGCCCTCGCCGTATGCCATCGATCGAGATCCTCTTTGCCCGGTTTGGCCTGGCCCTCGTGCTGGGTTTTCTGATCGGCCTGGAACGCGAGCGGGACAACCCGCTGCGCTTTGCCGGGATGCGGACTTTCTCGTTGATCAGCCTGATGGGCGCAACGCTCGCCTTTCTCAGTGACCAGTTTGCTGGTCCCTGGCTGTTCATCATCGGTTATGCTACGCTGTCGGTCTTCGCGCTGGCCTCGTATCTGCGAGGTTATGAGGCAGGGCAGCGCGGGGTCACCACTGAGATTGTCTTCCTGCTGGCGATGCTGCTAGGCGCGATGGTTTACTGGGACATGCTCACCCTGGCGGCGGCGATCACGGTGGTGGTGGTGTTCATCCTCAACTTCAAGCCCAATCTCAAGCGCTTCCTCAAACAGGTGGATCGTCAGGACATCTGGGCGGGCATTGAGTTCGCGGTGGTGTGGATCATCGTGCTGCCGATCCTGCCCAACCGGACGTATGGGCCATTCAATGTCTTAAACCCGCGTGAAATCTGGCTGATGGTGGTGCTAGTAGCCGGGATCAACCTGGCCGGCTACATCCTGGCACAGGTCTACGGGGCACAGCGCAGCATCGGCCTGACCGGCGTGCTGGGTGGGCTGATCTCGAGTACTGCCGTCACCTTCAACTTCGCCCGTCGCAGCAGCAGTGAGAAGGAAAGACAGCACACAAAGGCCTTCGCGTTCGCCATCGCAGTTGCCTCAACTGGCATGTTCTTGCGCATTCTCATGCTGACGTTTATCACTAACGCCCGGCTCAGTCTGGCGCTGGTGCTGCCTATGCTGGCCGGGGCGACTGTGGTGGCCGTTGGCGATCTGTTGCTATGGCGCTCCCTGCGCAAAACCTCTGATCCCACCGAGGGAGGGCCGGAGGGCAAACGCCGCCCCAGTCCCTTCGCCCTGGGGCCAGCGCTTCAGTTTGGCGTCATCTTCGCCGCGGTGCTGTTCATCTCAGCCGCTGCACAGGAATATCTGGGGGCAGCGGGCATCTACCTCTCGAGCTTGGCAGGCGGGATCGCTGGCCTGGATGCTATAGCGTTGACGCTGGCCAAGCTGACCACCAACTCGGTGGCGCAGGATATCGCTGTGCGGAGTGTCGGGCTGGCAGCCGGGACCAACATGATCTTCAAAGGGCTGATCGCCACCCTGCTCGGCAGCGGCGAGGTAAGCCGGTATGTGCTGCCCCTGTTCGTGCTGTCTGCCGCAGCGACCATCCTGACCGCCTTCCTCGTGACCTGATGCCCGGCACAAGGGTTAGCATCTCATCCCTGCTTGTGTTACAGTGAGGAGCATCATAATCACTGCAGCTCTGGTTGTTGAGGGATAGATGGGCGGCCAGCAGATCGGCCAGTACAGACTGGTTGAAGTCATCGGCCAGGGGGGGATGGCAACCGTTTATCGGGCTTACCAACCCTCGGTCGATCGCGATGTGGCGATTAAAGCCCTGCCACGCAAACTCTCTGAAGACCCCAATTTCCTGCGGCGCTACCGGCACGAGGCACGCGTGATCGCGCGGCTGGAGCATCGTTCGATCCTGCCTGTGTACGATTATGGTGAGGCCGACGGCGTACCGTTCATTGTGATGCGTCTACTGGAAGGGGGCACGCTGCGCGATGTACTCGCTCGGGGGCCTATCGACCTTGACCTGGCCGTGCGTATCATGGATCAGGTATCCGAAGCCCTTGACTATGCCCACTCACGGGGAGTCATCCACCGCGACCTGAAGCCCAGCAATATCCTCTTTGACGAGCGGCAGAACGCTTATCTCACCGATTTCGGCATCGCGAAGATACTAGGGGAGGCTTCTCAGATCACCGCGGAAGGCGTGATCGGCACGCCGAGCTACATGTCACCCGAGCAGTGCCAGGGTAAAGAGCTAACCCCGGCGAGCGACCTGTATGCGCTTGGCGTGATCCTGTTCGAGATGCTCACGGGGCGCCCCCCCTATCAGGCCGATACACCGCTGGCCGTGATGTACATGCACGTGCGTGATGCCGTGCCATCGATCTGCAAGATCGACCCCTCTCTGCCGCCTGCCCTGGATCGCGTAATCGCACAGGCGCTGGCCAAGCGGCCCGAGCGCCGCTACCCCAGCGCACAGGCGCTGACCACTGACTTCAAGCGGGCAATCCGGGGGTGGCACCGCACAGCCAGCCCGCCAGTCGCAGGTGCACCCGATCCTGCTCAGACCCCGGGGGAGATGCGCTCCCATCTCCACCCCATGCGCGCGGGTCGCGATAAGAACAGCCTGCCACCCCGGAGGCGGCGGCAGGCGTCTGGTCTATCACATGAGAAGCCGTCTTCCAGCAGGCAACGGCACAGGCTGGGCCAGGTTGTGACCAGCGCGCTGGGCCTGGTGCTGCTGGTTGGTGCTGTGGGCGCTGCCGTCCTGTTCCTGCCGCGGGGTGGTCAGCCTGCCCCGGCAATCCCCATCCCAACACTGCCGGGTTCTTCCGCAGCTATCCCGACCGCGGGTGAGGAATCATACGGCACAGGGGAAAGCAGCCCGACTGCCACTCCCACTCAGCAAACAGGTATCATCCTTGAGCCAACCGGTGCCGCGTCAGACACCCCGGTTAGCACCGTGCCAATCCCCGTGCCGGAAGGAAGCGCCCCCGGCCTGCTGGTCTTTACGCAGGGGTTCGGGGATGCCGCTGAGATCGCGGTACTCAATGCGAACGGCGAGGGATACCGGCTTCTGACCCAGAATACCTGGTATGATGGTGAGCCCGACTGGTCACCCGACGGCACACGCATTGTGTTTGAGTCCGCGCGGGCGGGCAACCGCGATCTGGTGATTATCTCAGCCGATGGTGAGAACAGCCAGCAGCTCACCAGCTCCCCCGTCTCCGAGCTGCACCCTGACTGGTCGCCCGACGGCCTGCTGGTTGTCTTTGAGGCCAGCGATGGCCAGGACAGCGAGCTTTACCTGATTGATACCGTTGGCGGGGCGCCAGTCCGGCTGACCGACAACAACCATGATGATCGTGCACCCCAGTTCTCACCGGATGGGCGCTGGATCGCCTATATGACGCGCGAGCGCGGGGTCTGGGAGATCGCGCTGCTGAGCTACCCGGAGGGTGTACCGGCGGGCATTATCGACTGCCCGGCAGCGGGCTGCCGCTTCCCTTCATGGTCACCTGACGCCACCCGTTTGGCGTTTAACACCATCGACGAGGATGGTAGCCTGCAGGACATCTGGGTGGTAGAGCTGTCAAGCCGGCAGGCGATGCAGGTCACCCGGGGTGGGGAGGATGGCCGCCCGGTCTGGTCGGGGGATGGCCAATATATCTATTTCAACCGCACGCGCGGGGAAACGATCAACCTGTACCGGGTGGCGATCGGCAGCGGCACTGTTGAGCAGATCACCGCTGGAGATGTGCAGGACTACGCCCCCGACTGGGGGCCTGCGCGCTGAGCGCCGCCTTCAATGCAGGGGTCAAGTGGTATGCCCTCTGAACGCGCACGGTCGATGATCAGCCGAACCTGGCGCTCGGTGAGACGCACCGCCCACAACCCGCCGCGGTAATCCCCCACGTCCGGATAATACTCCCTGCACATCAGGCGGCTGATCATCTGCGCAAGGCACGGCTCGAGCAGCCAGCCGTGGCGCAGAGCCTCCTTGTAGAGATAGCGCGTGTCGGTTCTGAGCAACCCATGATCGGCTTCAAAGGTGGCGATCGCCTCTGCCGCGTCACTCAGCAGCACGTGGTCACAGATCAGGCCACCCAACTCATCGAACAGGGCCTGCCGCTCTTGCTGCGAGAAACGCAGCAGCATGCGCAGGTCCGTTGCGGAGAACACGGCGGCGTAAGCCAGCGCCACTACCACCCACAGGATGATCAACTGCCTATTCTTCATCTCGCCGCTTTCTGTGCCGCACGATCTCATACAGTCAGCACCCTACTATAACACACCCCCTGCCGAACCCGACACCCTGATCGCCGTCGGTATGCCTGCATGCTACAATCACGCCGACTTTGACAGCGGATAGACGGTGGACGGATGGATACGATGAGGATCAGGAGCCGACAGATCACCTTGCTCAGCGCCGCAGCCCTGTCACTGGCGGCAGTGCTCATGACCGCCTGTGACCCACCGCTGCCTGTTGAGGGAGGAGTCACGCCCCCCGCCTCGCAGCCGTCGCCCACTGCCACAGCACCAGCCGACGCCCTGCCATCTGCGGCTACGCCGGCTGCCACACCGGAGCCAGCGGACGACACCTCCGGCGTGGTTTTGACCCACATCGTGCAGGCCAGCGAGACCCTGAATGCTATCGCGTCGTTGTACGGAGTGGATCCGCAGGTCGTTCTCGCGGCCAACAACCTGGCCGATAACGCGCTCATACAGGCCGGGCAGCGGCTTCACATCCCCCTGACCTCCGGCCATCAGGTGGGAGAGCACCGCGTCCAATTCGGCCAGACGCTGGGCGTCATTGCCGGGCTGTATGGGCTACCGGTTGAATTGATCGAAGCGGCCAATAACATCACCGATCCAAACACTATTGTGGTGGGGCAAACCCTGATCATCGTCAGCCGCCCCGGCGACCCCCCCCTGGTGCAGCCAACTGCAGACCCGGCTAGCACGCTGAGCGCCGAAATGCTGGCCGTCATTGAAGCTGTTCCCCAGGCAGGCTGGGCTCGCTCCCCGCTTGACGGCGACCTGGCTGGCGGTTATCCGCTGACAGTTGAGGCTGGCCGCTTTACCCTCCACTACCAGCCGGGCACCTACGCCGAACAGCATCTGGACCAGCTTAGCGCCCTGGTCGATGAGACACTGGGGCGCACCGAAGCGGCTCTGGGAGTCAGCCTCGATCGGCGCTTCGATCTGTTCATGGCCGGCACGCTGTTCGAGCGGCCTCACACCGCGCTGCGCGGCTTCACCCGCGCTGAGACATTGCAGGTCTTTCTTGTCTACGATGGCACCGGTACACAGGACGAAAATCGATATTTTTTGGCCCGTGAGCTTACCAAGCTGATCGCATGGACCGTCTGGGGGCCGCCTGCCTCAACATTGCTGCTCAATGGGTTGGCAGCGGACGTCGGCGCGTCGGTGGTTGAAGGAGCTGCCATCCTGCCGCCGGAGCAGGTGTGTGCAGCCATGTCCGCGACGGACAGCCTGCCGTCTCTTGTAACTCTGGAGCATGACTGGCAAACATTCAACGGGCCGATCCTGAGCAGGCTGGAGGATGCGGCGAGCGGGTGCTTCTTGCGGTACTTGGAGACCATTTGCCCGCGCCAGTCGATGCCGGAGCTGTTCAGCACCTCCGATTACCTGACCCTGTGCGGCCAACCGCTTGAGGACCTGGAGGCAGCCTGGCGCGGCGAACTCGCCGCACAGCGCAGCATGGTCGATAAAGCCGAGCTGCTGGTTCGCTACTCCGGGGAAGTGGCGGCGGCCCATCAGTTCATCTATGAGCATTACAGCGGCAGCAGGCTCCATGAGGCGTACATCGCCGCCGATCAGGCACGCACGGCCCTGTGGCAGGGCAGCTACAGCGAAGCCCGCCGCTGGCTCGATGCCGTTTACACGCTGATCGGCTTTCAGCCAGAAACAACCCGCTGAGGCATGGCGAACAGCAGCTCACCACAAGCAACAGGGGACCCTCACCCCCCGAAGGCCCCCTGTTTATATCCCCGTTACACGCCGCGATGGAGGGCGTTATCCTCCGCCCTCACCCTCGCCAGAGGGCACAGAAGGCTGAACCTGTGTCGCGCCGGCCTGCTCAAGCAGCTGCTGGATGTCGAACAGGAACGGCGAGTTGCTGGGGATGATGATCAACTGCACCTGATCGCCCAGCTCGTTGATATATTGCCACTGGATCAGGTTGGGGTTCTGGGCGAGCACCGCGTTGATCAGCTCCAACGCTTCGGCTTCTGCCTGAGCGCGGATCAGGATCGAGTCGGCCTCACCCTGGGCTGCGATCACCGCTGCGTCGGCGCGCCCCTGCGCCTGCACACGGGCTTGCTCAGCTTCCTGCTCCGCCTGGCGCACGCGGCGTTCAGCCTGCTGTGCCTCCTGTTCGGCGATCTGCTTCTGCTCGATGGCATCCGCGAACTGTGGTGAGAACTCAATGTTGCGAATCAGGGTGTCAACCAGCTGGAACCCTTCAGCGCTGAGACTGGCCGTCAGGTCATTGGCAATATCGCTCTCCAGCGTCACCCGGCCGCCGCTGTAAATCTGCTCTGCCCCGTAGTTCGAGATGGCGTTGCGCACGGCGGTGCGAGCTTGCGGCACGATGAACCCATCTAAGAAGCCGCTGCGCCAGTTGCGGTGCACCTCGTTGACACGTGCTGGGTCGATACGGTACACAACAGTGATATCGACGTTGATCACCTGGCCGTCGTTTGAGATAGCGCGCACGGCCCCGCGCCCTTCTGATTCGCCACCGTCACCGGCCATGGTCACCGACTGACGGCCAATGTCATAGATGATCACCTGATCGATAAAGGGTACTACCCAGGAAAGGCCGGGCTGAAGCGGCTCAAGCAGCGCTGCATCACCGCTGGCGGTCTGCCGGAACACCACACCGACCTCGTTGGGCTGCACCAGTACCAGGCCAGCATTCAGCGGTGCGCCCACCAGCACGATGATCAGCCCTGCAACCGCAACAAACACGCCGGGGCGGGTCTTGCGTCCACGCGAGGAATTGAACACAGCCAGGGCGACCCCGCCGATGATCAGCAGGACGCCCAGCGTGATCAGTACACTCAAAATCCCTTTCACAGCCGACATGCAGCCAAACTCCTTCTTTAATTAAAGTATGACAGCAGCATAATGGCGATCATACTGATGCCAAACTGATTATAACGCTTCTCCTGCCGCTGTTCCCCTCGAATTATTGGGGTGATCATCTAAGTGCTGGTAAACTTCAGCCATGATGCCGGAACTGGGGCGCATCGGCCCATTTGTGATCCGCAGCTACACCTTGCTGCTCGACTTTGCGATCCTGATTGGCCTGGGTCTGCTGGCCTGGCAGGGCTGGCGGCGCAGCAGGCGCCCGGTGGATTGGCTGGATGCAGGGCTGGCAGGGCTGGCCGGCGGCCTCCTGCTGGGGCGTGCGGTCCATGTGGCTATGCACTGGGTCTACTTCGAGGCACACCCGGGTGAGGCCGTCCAGCTGTGGCGCGGTGGTATCGACTGGCATGGGGCACTGGCAGGCGGCATGGTGGCAGCAGCTCTCTACTGCCGTGCCCTGCCGTTGCACTTCCGCCAGCTCAGCGACACGCTGGCCCTTTTGCTGCCGATCGGGGCGCTGCTAGCTTTCGGCGGGTGTCTGCTGAGCAGCTGCAGCTACGGGCGCGAGATCATGACCCTGGCCGACTATCCCCCTCCACTGGCCCTGGAGCTGCCTGATGTATACGGTGTGGTGAGTCCGCGGCTGGCCAGCCAGGTTTACGGCCTCGCCCTCAGCACCATAGTACTGATCGCCGCACTGGTGCTGACGCACCTGGTGAAGCGTGAGGGGGTGCGTTTCTGGATTGTGTTGGCCTTGCTGGGGAGTGGGATATTCGCCATTGGCTTCACCCGCGGCGACCCGATCCCGATGCTGGGCAGCCTGCGTCTCGACCAGATGCTCGACCTGCTGATCGCGGGGGCAGGCATCATGGGGTCGGTCATCGCCAGCCTGCCATCGCCGCCGAGCCTCCCGGCGGCTAATCACCCTGACAGGAGCTGAGCATGAAGCTTAAGCTGGGGCTTGCCCAGATCAACACAGTGCTGGGGAACCTTAAGACCAATCTCGACAACCATCTGAATTACATCGGGCAGGCCCGCCGCCAGCAGGTTGATCTGCTGGTTTTTCCGGAGCTGTCCCTGACAGGATATGGGCTGCAGGACCTGAGCAGCTCGGTAGCCGTAAAGGCACATCCGTCCAACCCCATCTTTGCCCCGCTCTTCGAGGCCAGCCACGATTTAGATATTGTGGTGGGATTCGTGGAGGAGGACCGGCGATATCGCTATTACATCGCCGCCGCCTATCTCAGCGGGGGCAAGCTGGTGCACGTGCATCGCAAATGCTACCTCCCGACCTATGGCCTCTTTGATGAAGGTCGCTACTTCGACCACGGCGAGGAGGTCCACGCTTTCGACACACGCTTTGGGCGTTTTGGGATGCTGATCTGCGAAGACTACTGGCACGCCAGCCTGCCTTACCTGCTATGGATGGATGGCGCCGATGTGCTGCTGCTGATGTCGGCGCATCCTGCACGTGGCCTTGATCGCGGCGAGCGCCCCGGCAGTGTGCGCTGGATCGAGCGGGTGAGCCAGGCTTACGCAGGGGTGTTCACTGTCTTCCTGGCACACTGCCTGCGAGCCGGTACGGAGGACAGCTTCACCTTCTGGGGCGGCTCGATTGTATTTGCCCCTGATGGAGAGGAGATCGCCCGTGCACCTTATATTGATGAGAGCCTGTTAATCACCACTATCGACCTAAACGAGCTGCGCCGGACGCGGGCAAGGCTGCCGCTGCTGCGCGACGAGCGGCCCGAGCTGACGCAGAAAACGCTGGCACGCATCCTGAGTGAGCAAAGACGCTGAGCCAACACAGGGCGGCACCATGATCAACAACGCTTACCTGGCAAACCTTGAGATCAACACCGCGCTGGCGCGGCGTGTGTTGGTTAACTTCATCCGGGCAGAAGTGCACAAAGTGGGGTTCAGGCGCGCGGTGCTGGGCATCTCTGGCGGAGTCGATTCGGCGCTGGTAGCCTATCTGACGGCGGAGGCACTGGGACCGGAGAACGTGCTGGGCCTGCGCATGCCCTACCGCTCCTCGTCAGATGACAGCCTGGAGCATGCTCGCCTGGTGATCGATGCGCTGGGCATTCGCCATGAGACCATCGATATCACGCCGATGGTCGATCCGCTACTGGAGCGCTTCCCGAATATGTCTGCCACGCGACGCGGTAACATTATGGCCCGCCAGCGCATGATTATCCTGTTCGACCAATCGGCGGCATTCAACGCCCTGGTGATCGGCACCGGCAACAAAACGGAAATTCTGCTGGGCTATTCTACGCTCTTTGGCGACAGCGCCGCTGCACTGCACCCACTGGGTGACCTCTACAAGCACCAGCTCCGGCAACTTGCGCGGGCAGTGGGTGTGCCTGATGTGATCGTCAGCAAGCCGCCCTCTGCTGACCTGTGGCCGGGCCAGACCGACGAAGATGAGCTGGGTTTCACCTACGATCTGGCCGACCAGCTCCTGTACCTGATGGTAGACCTGCGCTATACGGTGGATGAGGCGGTTGAGGCCGGTTTTGACCCCGACTTCGTGCGGCGGGTCTGGGAACGGGTGCGCCAGATGCAGTTCAAGCGCGTCACACCCCTGATCCCCAAGCTGTCCACCCGCACCATTGGGCTGGACTTCCTGTATCTGCGTGACTGGGGGGAGACAGGCTGATCGGCTGCATGGTGCCAAAAAGTGTCGCATTTTGTCCGGGAGCCTGGTAATATCATCCTGATGTTATGGGACGCTGCATTTGCGCAGGCAGCGATCAGATATAGTATCAATAGCGATATAAATCTGCACAGCAGCAAAGCAAGCGCACGCGGCCTGGTAGCGAAGCTATAAGCAGTGAAAACATCTGACGACCCTCCCTCTAGCAGTACCTGCGCAGCCAGCAGTCGGGGATGCCGGATCGCATCAAGCAGGGCCCCGGCTCTATTCGTTATGAAATCCACCCGGCCAAAGGTCTCATCGCGAATTCAAAACAGGAGCGGCCTGTGTCGATCGATATTGTGATCCTGGCAGCAGGCCAGGGCACCCGGATGAAGTCAAAGCAGCCGAAGGTGCTGCATCCGCTGGGCGGCATCCCGCTGATTCTGCACAGCGTCCGAATGGCCCGTGATGTTAGCCAGCAGCCGCCTGTGGTTGTCGTCGGCCATGGCGCCGAAACGGTGCGTGAGGTGGTGGGTGACCTGGCCCTGTTCGTGGTTCAGGAGGAGCAGCTTGGCACCGGTCATGCCGTGATGCAGGCTCAGCCCCTGCTGCAGATGCAGGGCAGCCAGTACGTGATCGTGATCTACGCTGACATGCCCCTGCTGCGCGCTGAGACCCTGCGAGCACTTGTCGAAGCTCAGCAGGTTGCACCAGGCCCATTCACCATGCTCACGCATGTCACTGATACTCCGCGTGGGTTCGGACGCATCTTGCGTGACAGCGCGGGCACCGTGCAGGCCATCGTGGAGGAAGCTGTCGCCACACCGGAGCAGAAGGCGATCCGCGAGGTCAATGTGGGGGTGTACTGCTTTGATGCCGCATGGCTGTGGGCGAATCTGTCACGCCTCGAATTAAGCCCGAAGGGTGAGTACTATCTGACCGACCTGGTCGCGATCGCAGTCGGCGACGGACTGCCGATCAACGCCATCATCGCAGAAGATGGCACCGAGGTAATGGGTATCAACACACGTGAGCACCTGGCGGAAGCTGAGGCAGCCCTGCGCAGGCGTGTCAACCGCGATCTGATGCTGCAGGGCGTGACGATCCTGGATCCGCAGACGACCTACATCCACCCCGGTGTGCGCATCGGGCCAGATACTACTATTTTGCCCAACACCACCATCTGGGGCGCGACAACGATCGGTGAGGACTGCGTGATCGGCCCCGGCACTTTCATCCGCGATTCAACCATCGGCAGCGGCTGTGAGGTACGCGTCTCGGTGGTGGAGCAAGCTACCCTGGAAGATGGCTGTGATGTCGGCCCATTCGGGCATCTGCGCAAAGGGGCCTATCTGGAGCGCGGCGTTCATATGGGCAACTTCGGAGAGGTGAAGAACAGCCGGCTGCGCCGCGGCGTCAAGATGGGGCACTTCAGCTATATCGGTGATGCTGATATTGGTGAGGAAACCAACATCGGTGCCGGGACAATCACCTGCAACTATGATGGCAAACAGAAGCACAAGACGGTGACCGGAAAAAACGTCTTCATCGGCAGCGACACCATGCTGGTGGCCCCCGTTACGCTGGGCGATGGCGCCCGGACCGGGGCGGGGGCGGTTGTTACCCGGGACGTCCCCCCCAACGCGCTGGTAGTGGGTGTACCGGCACGGCCACTGGTCAGGCAAAACAACAGCGAAGAATAAAAGGACTTAACAGGAAAAACCCCGTGGAACCCTCATTAGCAGGCTTAATCAGCCTGGTCGCTCTGATTGGTTTGAGCGGATTTTTCTCTACCGCCCGGGCTGCCCTGGGCAAGGCCCGCCGCCATGAACTGAGAGAACTGGCCGAAGATGGTGATCGCAGAGCGCAGCGCGCCCTGAACGCGGCGGAGGACTCCAGCCGCATGATCAACACCTTTGAGCTGGCCAAGCTCACCGCCTATTTCCTGCTGGCCGGGCTGCTCTCTATCCTGATTGTGCCACAGGCCGCCGCATGGGCAGATTTACTGATCGGCGGGCTGTCTGCAGCAGCCATCCAGCTGCTCAGCTTCGTGGTGATCGCCTGTGCTGCGGCTGCGATTGTCTATGTGTTGGCCGAGCTGATCCCGGATGTGCTGGTTGCCTCCTCACCGGAAGAATGGGCCATGCGAATTGCAGGCCCTGCGCTGGTTGTCTTCGCCCTGTTCTCCCCGCTGGTGCGGGTCATGACCGCGCTGCGCCGGGGTCTGGCCGGCCCGCTGGGCGGCAGGGTAGACAGCGCCCAGGTCACCGAAGAGGAGATCATGACGCTGGTCGATGCCGGAGAGGAGGAGGGATCGATCGAGGAAGAGGAGAAGGAGATGATCTACTCCATCTTCCAGCTCGACGAAACACTGGTGCGCGAGATCATGGTGCCACGCATCGATGTGGTGGCGGTGGAGATCTCCACCCCGATCCCGCAGGCACTGGAGATCATCACCGCTGCCGGGCATTCCCGCCTGCCCGTTTACGAAGGCTCCCTGGATCAGATCAGGGGCATGCTGTATGCCAAAGACCTGCTGGAGCTGCTCAAGCCGGGCAACAGCAACCGACAACTTGAGCTGAAAGACCTGCTGCGCCCAGCATTATTTGTGCCGGAGACCAAGCGGGTAATGGGCCTGCTGAGCGACCTCCAGGCCGCCAAAGTCCACCTGGCGATCGTCATCGACGAATACGGCGGCACCGCAGGGCTGGTGACCATGGAAGATATTGTCGAGGAGATCGTCGGCGACATCTTCGATGAGTATGATGAGGCTGAAGATGCGCTGTATGAAATGGTGGCGCCGGATGAATACCTCTTTGACGCCCGCATTCACCTGGATGATTTCAACCGGCTGCTGGACACAGACGTGCCAGATGAGCTGGGTGACACACTGGGCGGCTTTATCTACGGCAAACTGGGCAAAGTACCAGAGGTAGGGGAGAGCATCACCACAGAAGATCTGCGGATCGAGGTTTTGACTGTTGTTGACCGGCGCATCCGCAAGGTGCGCGTCAAGCGCATTGAGCCGGAGGAAGGCCCTGAAGAGAACCGACATGCGAAAACCGACAAATATCACGCCAACGGAAACGGTCGTTGATCGTGAGGCACTGGTAGAAGCTGCCCGCCAGGCCCGTGAGTACGCCTATGCCCCTTATTCTCGATACACCGTTGGGGCGGCAGTGCTGGCCGCCAGCGGCAAAATATACACCGGCTGCAACATCGAGAACGCGGCGTATCCGGCCACTACCTGCGCGGAGCGTGTGGCGATCTGGAAAGCCATCTCAGAGGGCGACCGCGATCTGCGCGCTATCGCGGTCGTCACTCGCAACGGCGGGTCACCCTGCGGCATCTGCCGGCAGGTAATGAATGAATTCGCCCCTCAGATGCTGGTGATCCTGGCCGACACGGAACAAATCACCGCCGAGTATCTCGTCGAAGAACTGCTCCCTGCAGGCTTTGGCCCCACGCACCTTAACGAGTAGCCGGTGTGCCACGACCTGAGCGCCTGTACCGCATCGAGGGGGTCATCCTGCGCCGCCACGATCTGGGCGAGACCGATCGCATCCTGACGGTTTACACGCGCGAGCGTGGCAAGATCAAAGTGGTGGCCAAGGGCGCCCGCAAGCCCAGCAGCCGGCGTGCCGGCTATGTGGAGCTTTATCTGCGCATCGATGCCCTCATTGCTACCGGGCAGTCGCTCGATATCCTGACACAGGCAGAGATCGTCGATGCTTACCTGCCGCTGCGCCAGGACCTGACACGAGCGATGCATGCTGCCCACTTTGGCGAACTGGTTGATGCTTTCACTGAGGAGGGGGACGAGAACCGCCCCCTCTATCGCCTGCTGACTGACGGGCTGGGCTGGGTGTGTCGCACCGACGACCTGCGCCGGACGGCCAGCTATTTCGAGATTCACTTTCTGGGTGTGGTGGGGTTCAGGCCCGAGCTGGCGCGTTGCGTGATCTGTAACGAGCCACTCACAGCCCGCAACCAGTTTTTCAGCACGGTTGAGGGCGGGGTGGTGTGCCCATCCTGTGGGCAGCGCCGCAGCGGCATCCGCCCCCTCTCGTTGACCGCGCTGAAGGTGTTGCGTCACATGCAGCGCAGCCCCTTCGATGCTATTGAGCAGGTTCGGATCAGCCCTGCTGTGCACAACGAGGTCGAGCGTCTTCTGCACGATATCCTGAGCTACCACCTTGAGCGGCGGCTGAAATCCGCGGCGTTCCTGGCCCGGCTGCGCCGGGAAGCAGAGCGTCGCAGGCGCGATCGCAAAGGAACCGCGGACCCTTAGCCGGACACAAACGAGGGTGATCCCTGATACCGGATCGCTCTGGTGCGATCTTCTGTCCTCTTAGCCCTCCGAACGAGCCGGGGGGGCCGCTGACGGCGGGTTGGTCATCGTTTTTCGCTCCCCCGTCACAGTAGTAAGGGCGCGCAGTGCTTCGGTTTTGATGCGCAGCAGCTTGAAGCTCATGAAGGGCACCAGTTTATCGCCAAGTTTCATACCGCCGCGATTTTGATCCTCGTAGTCATAGAACTTGCTCACCTGGCGGCCAAAGCGCCCGGTCAGCTCCTCGGCCATCCGGGCGGCGTGCTGACGATTAAACCCAATCAGGAAGTGATCATCGCGGGGGTGACCGATAAACGACCCTTTCGGATCGATCTCGTGCAGCACATCACCGATCAGCTTGGCCACGCTGCGCACCACCTGGTTGCGCGCCACCGGGCCATATCGCGTGCCGAAATCATCCAGCCCAACGATCTGGACGTCCATAAAAATGGTCTGCGGGTCTTCAAGCAGCAGAGGCAGGCGCAGCTTGATCTGCTCCATATTGGGCAGGCTGGTGCGGGCATCCACCAGAGGAGTAGCCCCAAGCCGTGTCAGGATGTTATGCACGCGCAGCCGCAGTTCCTCAATATCGAAGGGCTTGGTGATATAGTCATCTGCACCCAGGCTGAGCCCATCAAGGCGGTCGCGCCGCTCGTGCTTCTGGGTGAGAAAGAGGATCGGGATGCGGTTGGTGCGCTCATCCAGGCGCAGCTTCCGGCAGATCTCATAGCCGTCCATATCCGGCAGCATGATATCCAGGATGATCACGTCCGGCTGAAGAGCCGCTGCCAGATCGACAGCGTCTTTGCCGTTTAAGGCACGCACCACCTCATACCCCACGATCTCGAAGTAGCGGCGCAGCAGGTCCGATGTGAATTCCTCGTCTTCCACAACCAGTAGCTTATTCATGATCTCCCCATCATCCAAAATACAACCAGCAGCAAATGCAGCAGCACAATGGCTACAACTGGCGAGCAAAGTGCAGGATCGCTCTTGAGAACGGCGACCTGGGCTGCGACATAATCAGCGGGATACCGCTGGTCAGGGCCTCGGACTGAGCCGGCTCATACGGGATTTCCGCTGCCAGAGGTCGTGCCAGGGCCGCCGCCACTTCCTCACGAGGGATCCCCTGCGCATGGATGCGGTTAACGATGATATGTGTCTGACCGGGCAACCCCAGTTCGTCCAACATCGCCAGGGCGCCCGGCATAGTCAGCAGCGATGCGGAATCGTCGCTGGCGACAAGTACAACGTGCCGCGCCCGGCGCAGGGTAGCGATGCTCATCGCATTGAGTGCTGCGGGCAGATCGGCCACGATGCGCTTGAATCCCTCGGCAAGCACCTCAAACAGATACTGAAGCGAGTCACCGCTGAGATACTCGGCGGAGGGCGAGAGCGGGGCGGCAAGCAGCGCAATACCAGACTGATGACCGGCGATCAGGGCCGAGCCGATGCGACGCTTTGGACTCCCCGGCTCAAGGCCGACAAGGTCAACCCAGCTTGTCTTTGGTGGGGCCAGCTTCAGGTGAGAGGCCACCTGGCCACTGACATTGTGGAAGTCAATGATGCAGGAACGCCCGTGCTGCATCAGGCCCAATGCAAGGTTGACGGCGATTGTTGTTGTACCCGCCCCCTGCGACAGCCCCATCACGGCTACCACCGGCAGATCGACCGCGGCCCGCGCTGTAGGTGCAGGGGGAGCAAAGGGGGAAGGCGCCGGCTGCGCGGCAGGGTGTGGTGCAGGCTGGGGGGGCGGCGGCTCATGCACGGGCGTGGCAGGGCGTGCAGGCCGGTCAACCGGCTCCGGGCGGTTGCGCACCCCGGTCTCAAGCAGGCTGTCAATCGCTGTGAGCAGATCGTCACGGGTCACCGGCTTGGTCACGTATTCGTCCGCCCCGGCATCCTCGGCCTGGTCGCGCTGCTCAGGCTGAGAGAGGGCGGTCAGGATCAGCAGGGGGATATCCGTCGTGGCCGGGTCTGCTCGCAGCGCCCGGCAGACTTCATAGCCGGTTAGGTCGGGCATCATAATATCCACAATAATCACATCGGGCAGCTCGCGCCGGGCCATTTCAATCCCCGCTGATCCACTGCTTGCGATAACAGGAAAGTGCCCGGCGCGCTTCAGCATGATAGTCATCATCTGAAGCAGGCTCGCATCATCATCTATGACCAGTATACGTGCCATGATGGGGTTGCCTCGCCTTCGAAAGGGAAAAGCATTTTAATGGCAGAAAACCGCATCTGCTGTTCTTATTGTACGCAAAACAGAAAGCGGGGCCAAAAGCATTTTACCCTGCCAGGCGCGCCCGATCCGGCGCCTCACCCGCCCGGCCCGGCGGGTTCAACGGCAAGGAAAGTGCTGCGCCGGCCTTACAATGGATGAAGCCCTCTATCATTTGATATGCTTATGAGGTGGGGGGAAGGTATTATCATCTTGCCTTGATTTTTGCCCGGGCGCGGTGTACCATTACCTGAACATCCCAGAAGTTCATCTTGCCGTGGACTGTGTTCTAATTATTGCCAGCAGTTAACCCTCAGTTGAACAGCGAATTCACCATTTCGATCGCCACTGTTAGCGGGCACCTACATGCCCTTAGGAGGTCGAGGGGAAAGACATGACTGACCAGTTCGATGGCCTCAACAACCCCGATTACCCGATTCCTGAAGACCTGCGCAGCAATATTGCCATCACCACACTTGACCGCCTCTACAACTGGAGCCGTGCGCGGTCTGTGTGGCCCATGATGTTCGGCCTGGCCTGTTGCGCAATTGAGATGATCGTGACCGCCGCCTCTCGATATGACCAGGCCCGTTTTGGAATGGAGGTCTTCCGCCCCAGCCCCCGGCAGGCCGATCTGATGATCGTGTCTGGCACGGTCACCAAGAAGATGGTTCCTCAGATCGTCAGGCTGTATAATCAGATGCCGGAGCCGCGCTACGTGGTGGCGATGGGGGCCTGCGCCTCAGGCGGGGGGCCGTTCAAGGAGGGATATAACGTTGTGGACGGGATCGACAAGTTCATCCCGGTTGATGTGTATATCCCCGGCTGCCCTCCCACACCGCAGGCCCTGATCTACGGCTTTATGGCTCTCCACAAGAAGATCGAGGGTCAGAGCATCCAGACGGTGCCCTGGTACCGCCGCGGCGAGTCCAGCCCGATCCCCATCCCTTTGCTGGGGCCGGACCTGATTGACCCGCGCCAGGCCGAGCTGATCCGCGCCGAGACCGCCCCCAAGGGTGAGGCGGGCGAGAGCACAGTGGACTGATTGACCGGCAAGTCGATACAACTGAGAGATAGTGCGATGAGTGATCCAAATCCTGAAGCCACCACCCCGGAGACAACGCCGGCCGATCCCTACGATCTCCTGATCGAGCAGTTCCCCGAGATCGTTGTTCGGGATGATCGGGAAGGCTACGAGGGCGTGGTTGTCACCGACCGTGACCGGCTGCCCGAAGTAGCCACCTACGTGCGAGATACCCTTGGCTTTGACCTCCTATCGAATATTGGGTATGTCGATTACATCAAGGACGGTTTCTTTGAGACTGTCTATCATGCCTATAACACGGCCACAGGCGGGCGGGCGTTTAATTTCAAAGCCCGCACCCCGCGTGATGTTGCTACCCTGCCCTCGCTGGTCAGCGTCTGGCCATCGGCGGACTTCCAGGAACGCGAAGCCTACGACCTGATGGGCATTTACTTCACCGGGCACCCCAACCTGAAGCGTATTCTGCTGTGGGAGGGATTCGACGGCCACCCGCTGCGCAAAGACTGGCGCGAGGCCTTCTATGAGGAAGATCAGAAGCCGTTCAAGAGCCGCTGGCCCGAGGGCCATGTCATGCGGGCTGAGATGCGGGTGCCCTACGGTATGAATGTGAAGTACCCGCCCGGCTTCTCACTGGACGGCTGGACCCCGGCAGGTGAGAGCAGCATCTACGCTGGCCTGGGCACCCCGCAAACCGAGAGCGGCACGGATATCACCCGTATCCGCACCGACCAGATGGTGGTCAACATGGGGCCCCAGCATCCCAGCACTCACGGCGTGTTCCGTATGGCGGTCACCCTTGACGGTGAGACGATCACTGCTCTTGAGCCGGTGATGGGGTATCTCCATCGCAACCATGAGAAGATTGGTGAGCGCAACACCTGGCTGGGCAATATGCCCTACACCGACCGGCTGGACTATCTGACCAGCATGTCTAACAACCTGGGATATGCCATCACCGTGGAGCGGATGATGGGGCAGGAAGTTCCCTTACGTGCTGAGGTCCTGCGTGTGCTAATGGTGGAGCTGACCCGTATCGTCAGCCATATGTGGTTCTTTGGGTTCTTCCTGAACGATCTGGGGGCTTTCCTCACCCCATCGGTGTATGCCATCGCCGAGCGCGACCTGGTGCTGGACTTTTTCGAGGCCGTGTCTGGCTCGCGTATGATGTGCAACTACATGCGCTTTGGAGGCACGGCATTCGATCTGCCGCCATACATCGGGGGGCCTGCCGTCCGGCCCGGCGATCGGGGCCGCCAGATCGAGACGATGAAGTTCCTCAGGGACCTGATCTACGACCGGCTGCCGCGCATCGCCGATGAGTTCGATCGCTACCTGACCAGGAACGAGATCCTGGTTGAGCGTTGCCGGGGAGTGGGCGTGCTGCCCGGCGACACGGCCATCGCCTATGGGGTGACAGGCCCTATGCTGCGCGCCAGCGGCGTCCAGTATGACCTGCGTCGTTCAGACCCCTACAGCATATACAGCCAGCTCGACTTTGACATCCCTGTTCGTTATAACGGGGATTTGTACGACCGCTATCTGCTTCGCCTCGACGAGGTGCGCGAGAGCATCCGCATCCTGAAGCAAATCCTCCCGATGCTGGAGGAGACGCGCGGACAGGAGTACTGGGCGGGCAAGCGTGCCTACAACGTGCGCGTGCCGCAGGGCGAGCACTACGGGCATGTGGAAAACCCCAAAGGTGAGCTGGGCTTTTACTGCGTCTCCGATGGTGGTGCAAACCCGTATCGCTATCACATTCGCTCGGCCAGCTTCATCAACCTGACAGCCCTAGAGGAGATGTGCCGCGGGAACAAGGTGGCCGACGTAGTGGCCATCCTGGGCAGCGTGGACATCGTGCTGGGCGAGGTTGACCGGTAGGTAAGGGAGCCAGCATGTACGGACTTGGCATTCTTAAAGGCATCGGCATCACGTTCAGACACTTCATTGAAACATACATCGATGACTTCAAGTGGGGCGTCAGGCGCTATACTACGGATGAGGGTTTCGAGGCCCGTCAGAGCCCCAACACACGGGGGCTGATCACCATCCAGTATCCTGAAGAGAAGATGGCCGTCCCGGAGCGCTTCCGCTACGTGCCCTTCCTGGTTACCAATGAGCCAGATGACCCGGAGGCCCCGGGAGAGGACTGGTGCACAAGCTGCGGCATCTGCGCAAAAGTGTGCCCGCCCCAGTGCATCTGGATTGTGCGCGGCAACGACCCGGCAACGGGCCGCCCGATCCCGCAGCCGCAGGAGTTTTACATCGACATCGATATCTGCATGAACTGCGGGTATTGCGCAGAGTTCTGCCCATTTGATGCGATCAAGATGGATCATGACTACGAGATCGCCAGCTATGATCGCACAACGGCTCATATCCACGACAAGCCGCGGCTGCAGAAGCCGATCAGCTACTGGCAGACCATCGCACCCACCCGCGCTGAACAGGAGCGTCTGGCACGGGAGCACAAGGAAGCCGCCAAAGCTGCGAAAAAGCGCTGACAGCCGGCTGTCAGCAGCTTCCTGCTCCAGGCACAGCGGAAAAAGCCAGGGACGTAAGCCCGTAAAGACCGCTCTCAAGATAGGCAGGAGCGGTCTTTTAGTTCAAATGGTGCCATAACGATGTTACACCAGAGCGATGCTGATATCCTGTTCCCGGATCGTGTGATCCCGCTGCTGCGCTCACTGCGTGGCCCTGAGTGGCATGATCTGATCGATCGGGTGAACGCGCAGCCGCCGGGCAGCATCGACCGACAGGCCTTCACCCTGATGATGATCCGGCTGAACGGCTGCCTCACCTGCCATGCCAATAGCCACCGCGCAATGCTGGGCTGCTCCACTTGCTCGCGTCAGCGCATCTCCCGCTACAAGGGGGCCGATCACGAGCTGGTGGCGCTGTTTGAACAGGCCAGAGTGGATATCGTCAAATGGAACACCACCGGTGAGATCCCGTTTAGCGAGCGGCTGCCGCCCGAGATACAATACAAATAAATCAGAAAAACATGCCATTTATTGGCCCAGGCCCTGAAAGCTTAAGGAAAACCCACATGATGGAACCCAACCCTGTTGAGCAGAAAATATTGGCGGAGCTTGGCACGGTCATCGAGCCGGAGCTTCATCGCGACCTGGTCACGTTGAATATGATCCAGAACCTCAGGGTGGAAGGCAGCAAGGCGTCGTTCACCGTGATGCTGACCACCCCCGCCTGCCCGCTCAAGGATCAGATCGGGCGTGAGGCGAGAGATGCTGTGCTGCGCGTGCCCGGCATCGATGAGGTCGAGATCGCCTTTGATTCGAACGTGCCCACCAGCCCGCGTGTGATGGGGCGTTTGAACCTGGGCATTAAGAACCTGATCGCAGTGAGCAGCGGCAAAGGTGGGGTGGGCAAGAGCACCGTGGCCGCCAACCTGGCGATCGCGCTGGCGCAGAGCGGCGCATCGGTGGGCCTGCTGGATGCCGATATCCTGGGGCCTAATATCCCTATGCTGATGGGCGTGGCGCGGATGCCCGCCCCGCAGGGCGACAAGCTCACCCCCGCGGAGGCTTTCGGCGTTAAGATCATGAGCATGGGATTCCTGGTTGATCCCGACAAACCACTGATCTGGCGCGGCCCCATGCTGCATGGAGCTATCCGCCAGTTCTTCTCTGATGTTGCCTGGGGACAACTCGATTACATGGTGATCGATCTGCCGCCCGGCACAGGTGACGCCCAGCTCACACTGGCTCAGTCAGTGCCGCTGACCGGTGCGGTGATTGTCACCCAGCCGATGGAGGTCGCAGTCAGTGATGCCCTGCGCGGGCTGGCGATGTTCGAGCATGTCAACGTGCCGATCATCGGCGTGATCGAGAACATGAGCGGTGACTTCTTCGGCTCCGGCGGGGGAGAGAAGCTGGCCCGTGAGCGCGGTGTGCCTTTCCTGGGCAGCATCCCGCTGGATCCCAGGGTACGCATTGGCGGTGACGTGGGCCGCCCGGTGGTGGCTGTTGAACCCGATAGTCCGGCTGCTATCGCGCTGCGCCAAGCAGCACATGAGATCGCGGCGCGCGTCAGCGTGCTGGCCTTTCAGCAGGGAAACACTATCCCGCTCACGACAATCGGCTGACCGACCCCAGGTAACCTCAGGGCAGGCGCTTGACCTGCCCTTTTTGATCCCCGCCCCCGCTGCGCACAGCGCGCCGGGCACTGTAATGCGCGGAAAGAAGGGGCTGCTCTTGCAGGCCGGCGTAGAGTTGTCTACACTAAGCTCACGCAGCCCCGTCCAGCTCAGGACTGTACAGGGGCTTACGTCCACATCAGTTGAGTGGGAGAGGATTATGACCATCAGCACGGCTCCGCTGATCGCGGGTGTCCGTTTCAACAAAGTTGGCAAGCTCTATCACTTCGACGCCTCAGCATACCCCATGCTTAAACCGGGCGACTACGTTGTCGTCGAAACCACACGGGGGCGCCAGATCGGGCAGATCATCGGGTTCATCCCGCCAGAGCAAACCGACCTGGAGAGCCTGAAACCGATCAAGCACCCGGCCACCGCCCGCGACCTTATGATGAAGAAACTGTGGGAGGCAAAAGAAGTAGCGGCGCTGATCGACTGCCGGGAAGCTGCCGCACAGATGGGGGGTTTTGAGGGCTTCAAGTTCGTTAAGGCACGCTACAGCTACGATGGCAGCATGCTGACCATTTTGTATACCGCTGAGGAGATGATCGACACCAGCAGCCTGCGCAAGCGGCTGGCTCGCGACCTGAAAACGCGGATCGACCTGCGCCGCATCGGGGCCCGTGATGCCGCCAAGCTGCTGGGCGAGTACGGCGCCTGTGGCGCGCCGCGCTGCTGCTCGACGTTCCTGACTGAGTTCAGCCCTGTATCGATCAAGATGGCAAAAGCGCAGGGCATCTCGCTCAATCCCTCGGAGATCACGGGGATGTGTGGGCGGCTGCGCTGCTGCCTGGTTTACGAATATGAGCAGTATGTTGAGGCCACCCGCACCCTGCCCAAGCGCAACAAACGGGTCGGCACACCATACGGCGAGGGGAAAGTCATCGATCTGAACCCGTTGAAAGGCACCATCACCGTGCTGGTAGGTGAGCAGCGCTACGAGATCACCCAGGAGGAAATCGTGCCGCTGGCCGAGCTACGCGCCCTGGAGGAGAAGGCTAAAGCCGGGTGCGCCAGAGAGGGGCTGGCTGGCCCCTGCGAGTGCGGCGCACGCATCCGCACCGGGGAAATGCCAAAGACGAGCGCAGAGCCGCCTCTCCCTCACATTGATGAGCCGCCCGCTGCCACGGTACAGCCTGAGGCCGATGAGACCAGGTTGCAGCGCAGTGGACGCAGGCGCCGCTCCAGGCGCTCAAGAGGTCCGCGCCGTTCTGAATAGCGTTATTCCGGGGGGGCCTTTCACAGCCCTGCGATCGTCAGTTCAGCCGATGGAGGGATGATGACTGTCAATTTCTATGATCTGGCTCAGGCCATGCGCCCCACCCTGATCGAGCGCCGCCGGGATTTCCACCGGCATCCTGAGCTGGCATTTCAGGAAACACGCACCGCCGGTATCGTGGCTCGCACCCTGGCGGCGCTTGGGCTGGAGGTGCAGACCGGCATCGGGAAAACCGGTGTGGTCGGCCTGCTGGAAGGCGAAGGGGACGGTCCTACTGTGCTCGTCCGGGCCGATATGGACGCGCTGCCCATCCTGGAGGCCAACACCGTGGAGTATATCTCGCAGGTGCCAGGTGTGATGCATGCCTGTGGCCACGATGCGCACACCACGATCGGGCTGGCCGTTGCCGAGATGCTGTCCCGCGAGCGTTCCCGCATTGGGGGGCGCATCAAATTCGTGTTCCAGCCTGCCGAGGAGATCGGGGAAGGAGCCCGCGCGATGATCGCCGATGGCGTCCTGCAGGACCCCCGCCCCGACTACAGCATCGGGCTGCATGTGTGGAATGATCTGCCCGTCGGCCAGGTGGCCGTCACGCCCGGGCCGAGCATGGCCGCAGCAGATATGTTCAAATGCATCATCCGGGGCTACGGTGGCCATGGCGCTCAGCCTAACCAAACCCATGACCCAATCGCGGCGGCGGCCCAGATCGTCACCGCGCTGCAAACCATCGTGAGCCGCAATGTCTCCCCGCTCGACACCGCTGTAGTGACAATCGGGACGATTCATGGCGGGGAGGCATTCAACATCATCCCCGATCGAGTGGAGATGACAGGCACTGTTCGCACCTTCCGCAAACAGACCAAGCAAATGGTGCACGAGCGGCTCCGCGCTCTGTGTGAGGGCATCGCCGCAGCGATGGGCTGCAGCGCAGAGCTGACGATCAGCGAGATGACACTGGCCGTTGACAATGATGCCGATCTCGCCGATCGGATCGCCGCCATCGCAGCGGAGATCGTGGGGACCGAGAACGTACATCGTGATGTCCGCACGATGGGCAGCGAGGATATGTCATACCTGATGGACGACATCCCGGGCTGCTACTTCTTCGTGGGGTCGCAGAACGCCGGGCGCAGCCTGGATTATCCGCACCACAACCCGCACTTCGATATTGATGAAGAGGTGATGGTGATCGGAGCGGCGATCCTGGCGCGCGCCGCAGCCAGCCTTGTGATGAGATAAGAGCCGGCAGAGCAGGATGTACAGGCCGATCGGGGCGGCGGAATCGCCCCGATCTTTACCCCCGATTAAGTATTGATATTGTGCGATATGCTGTGGCCCGCACGGCGGGAAAGGGCCAGTGCCTGCTGAGCGGAGCGAAGAAGGTCAGCATATCGCATAGTA